>Ga0210246_100249_pt1 | contig 48193 bp, 59 predicted proteins | sample ChrtobMetaP3_8mM_FD_155469 | JGI IMG/M metagenome (GOLD analysis project Ga0210246, IMG submission 155469) | Chrysochromulina tobin associated microbial communities from unialgal haptophyte culture, Seattle, Washington, United States - P3_8mM | ecosystem: Host-associated > Algae > Haptophytes >...
CCACGTTTGTGTGCAATCTCATCTCGGCGACGGTGAAGCGTGCCAACATGGACCCCATGGACCGCGCCAACATGGACAGCAACACGAACAAGCTCGTCGACTACCTCGGCGCGTGCGAGCGCATCTTCCGCTCGCCCATTCCGCTCGTGTACACGCGCCATACCGCGCGCTTCCTCACGTCCTTCATGCTCCTCTTGCCCCTCGCGCTGTGGGAGCCTATGAGGGACTCGTGGAACCACTGGGCCACCATCCCGGCGACTGCCATCCTGGGTGCGTGCCCTTGAGTGCCGCTGATGATTCACTGCTCGCCACCGCTGATGATTCACTGCTCGCCACCGCTGCTGATTCACTGCTCGCCACCGCTGCTGATTCACTGCTCGCCACCGCTGCTGATTCACTGCTCGCCACCGCTGCTGATTCACTGCTCGCCACCGCTCGCAGCCATCTTCCTCTTCGGGATCGAGGAGCTCGGCATCCAGATCGAGGAGCCCTTTGGCATCCTGCCGCTCGAGGCGCTCTGTGACGGCTCCATCGAGGGCGTCGTGATGGACATGCGCGCGCGCCTCGTACACCAAAGGTCATTTCGGGTCCATTGACCCTATTGACCGCATTGACCGCATCGATGCGCCCGCGGCGGCGGCCGCTCCGATGGGCGCTGGCGCGGGCGGTGTGCTTTACGCGGGCTCCCAATAAGGCTCAGGACGACGCGTTTTGAGTCACAAGTGGCTCGCAGGCGGCCGACCGGCCGCGAGCTTCAACCCCGCGGCTCGCCGAATCGTCCTTCCTCGTCCTTCGTGGCGGCGGCGGCGGCGACAGCAAAGGCGGCAGCAAGTGCCGTGGGGCATGTGGCAAGGGCGACGGCGAAGGAGGACGCGGCGCCGACCCTAACGCCTAGCAGTGGCATAGGGCACTGGCAACCGAACGGCCCGCAGGTTCGGGCTCGACGCTCGTAAATTTCCGTGCTGTGTACAGAGAGGCTGTGTAGCCTGTACCCGACCTGGATAATCGATAAACTACATGTCGTGTTGTTACGAACCAATCGGCTCCCCCTGACGACGCGCGGCTAGCGCTGAACCGGGGGCTGTGGTCCCGGACTGTAAGGCGTGTCTGAGGGCGTGACCAGCTGTTCGCTCAGCTGACCACGGCTGTGGGCTTCTAGGCCTGAACGCTGACTGACTCGGTGCTCTCGGCTATCCTAGTATCCTTACGTCTCATAGGCGTCCTCTAGCCGGAAGGCGTTCGTGCGTGGCGGCGAGGTAGATGAGGGTGGCGCCAGCTGCCGTTGGGCGCCGTCGCGAGCGCGCCCGATAGCCTCGAGCTGGAGCCGTTCGACCGTCATGTCGACGTCGACGGCGCGCCCCGGGAGTGTTGCGAGGAGCACACGGGCGAGCAGCTCGGGCAAGCGAGCGAGCACCCGCGCCTCGGGGAGCATCGTGATCGGATGCGCGATCGTGGGCGAGCCGGGCGGCATCGAGGCGGCCGCCTGGGCAGCGACGGCGGCGACCTTGGCCGCGGCCGCGGAGGTCCATGCGCTGGCGGCCGCGTCGCTGTCGGTGGCGCACGTGGCAGCAGTACGCACGAGGGCCTCGACGAACCCATCGTAGGTGAGGGCGCTGGCGGAGTGGGAGGAGAGGGAGGCGACGAACGCGCCCGCCAGGTCGGGCGGCTGAAGGCCGAGGCCGCTCGCAGCCTCGAGTAATCCCGCCGCCCCTACCAGCCGAGCAAAGTCCGCAAATGAAAGCGCCATTGGCCGGGGCAGCTCGGCGCTCGGCACGGCGCCCGCGGCGGCCGCGGGCGCCGTGCTGACGAACTCGAAGACGAGTTCGAGCATCGGCTGCAGCGCATGCATGGCCGCGTGAACGGTCGCGGCGCCCGCGAGCGCGCGACGGAAAGCGAGCACATCGAGGCGCTCTGCCGCGGGCAGCACGGCTCGTCCGAGCACTTCGCGCACCGCCCGGACCAGCATCCCCTTTGGCGCACCACTCGATCCAGCGGGGCGGCCGGCCGCGGCCACGTAGTCGTCGGGGGGCGGCAGCGCGACGCGACGCCAGCACGTGAGCAGCAGTGCCTGCAGGAACTCGGCAAACGTGAGCCCGTTGACGAAACCGCCGCCGCCGCCGGCTGACGGAATCGCGCGCGGAGCGGCGGGTACGCTCCTTGGCCGGCGTGCGGCAGCGGCGCGCAGCCGCTCGCGCCGCCGATCGAGGATCCATTTGAACAGGGCGCGCTCGCCGACCTCGCGCCGCGCGCGCGGCGCCGCGGCGGCAATCTCGTTAGGCGAGGCGAACCAGCTCAGATCGCCGACGGCGCCGAGAGCGGCGGCGGCGGCAAATTGGAGCCACGCAGCTTCCGACATGGCACGTGACTGGCCGGCGGCAGGGGCGCCCGTGAGCCCGAACGCGCCCATCTCGGCGCTAGGTTCGCCATGCTCGGCGCTCGACTCGGCGCTCGAGTACGCGGCAGCATAGTACGTGAACGTCGCCTCGAGCGCTTCAAACTGCGCACGGATCTCAGCGGCCACGTGGCTGAGCGTCTGCGGCTCGGCGGCGAGCAGCTCGCGCGCCGAGATCGCGGTGTCCTTGAGCAGCTCGGCAGGCTGCACCTGCGCCCAGTAGGTCGACCACTGCGCCTCGATGCTCGCCTGCAGCGCAAACCGACGCTCGGCGCTGCCGGCGGCGGCATGGGCCGGGCCGACGACGGCGGCGAGGGCAGCTTGCACGTACTGCTGGATGACTTGCACGCGTACTGCTGGTGTACGCCACGCGGCCTCGGCGTGGGCGGCCGCGGCGGTAATCTCGAGCGATCTCGCGCAATTACCGCCAAGGGTGCTCACCGGTGCGCGGGGCGGCGGCATCGGCGGCATCGGCAGCATCAGCGAGGGCGAGCGCGGCCCGGGCGGCGGCGGCGACGGCGCCAACTTCAACCCGCCCAACGCGGCCGTGAGCGCCGTCGTGGGCTCCACTGAATCCGACGGCGGCGCCGTCGTGAGCGCCGCCACCGCATCCGCGGTATACGTGCTCGACCCGAAACGGCCTCCCTGATGAATCGCTGAGTGGCCGGGCCACGAGGCGTCGTGTCGGTTGAGCGGGCTCATGCCACGTGGCGGAGATGCAGATCGCGGAGATCGCGGCGTGGGCTGCGACACGCTCGCGACGGCGCTCTCGACCGACGGCTGAGGGCTTCCGAATATGGCAGGCGGTGGGCTTCCAAAGAAGGCAGGCTGGGGGCTTCCTAAAAAGGCAAGCTGAGGGCTCGGCACTAGCACAGGCGGTGGTGGGCTGCGAGCAGCCGCGCACCCGAGTGGGGGGCTCGGAGCGCCCAAGACAGCGCCGCCCACGACAGCGCCGAGTGGGGGGCTCGAAGCGCCGCCCAAGACGGCGCCGCCGATGGAAGGAGCGTTGCCAGAGCGTCCGACGAGCCATCCACTCTCCGCTGTGAACGGCGGCGGGCTCACTGTGAACTCCTTGCGTAGCGGGCGGTGGCCATAGCTGCTGCTGCTGCTGCTGCCTTTGCCGCCGCCGCCGTTACCAAACGAGCCCACCACGGCGCCCACATCCTCGCCCTCGCCGGGTTCGAATGACGAGTCAGGGGAGAAGATCCATACCGGCGGCGGCGGCGGCGGCGGCGGTGGCGACGGGAGACGCGTCAGCGCCGGCTGCGGCGAGAGCCTCGGCGGCGGCGACAGGTGCGACAAGGAGGAGGGCGGCTCGAATGGCACAAGTGTCTCCCGACCCACACCGAGTGTGCCGGCGTACGCGCCAGAGTAGGTACCGGTCAAGGCCTCACGACGGCGCCGCGCCTCCAGCTCCTCAGCCTCGTGCAGCCGTCTGGCGGCCTCCACCCGCTGATGACGTTCTTCATCCTCCCTCTGGCGCTGCATGGTCGCCTGGCGAGATCGCTCGAGCTCCTCGGCCTCGTGCAGCCGTCTGACGAACCCGTCGCGCTGAGCGCGTGCCTGCTCCTCGCGCCGCTGCTGCTGCTGCTGCTGCACGAGGCCGAGGAGCTCTCCATTCGCGGCCATGAACATGGCCTCCTCGCGCTGCTGCTCGAGGGCCGCCTGCTGCTGCTGCTGGAGCTGCATGTCCCTATCCTGCTGCCGGAGGGCGTGCTGTTGCTGCAGCGTCTGCTGCTGCAGCGTCTGCATGACGAGCTGATGCTGCCGCGCCGCTCCCTCGGCCTCCTGCTGCTGCAGCCACCAGCCGGGTGACGGCGGGGGCGCCACGGCCACCGCGCGTCCTCGATGCTCCCCCTCGAAGCGGCCTACTTTGGAGGGCGAGCTGCCTAACTTGGAGGGCGAGCTGCCTAATTTGGAAGGCGAGCTCGCGAGCGCCGACGCAGGTACGGAGCCGGAGCCGAATGCATGCGCGCCCATCCCGGCGCGATTGGCGGCCTCGACATCAAACTCGGGGCCCGGCATCACGACGAAGCTGCCGTTGGACATGCTCGAGGGCGAGCATCGGTCCACACACGCCCGCCAGCAGAGGTAGTGCTGAAACTGCACGCAGCGCACCAGCGCATCGATGGCGCGTCGTACGCCGTATTGGACGGCGGCGACGGCGCCGGCGAAGCACGCCACAACGCCGCTGAGGCATGCTACCAACCCCGCCCAGTACAGCGCGACCCAGCTGCAGCACCTGACGAGGCACGTGCACAGCACGGTCGTACAGCCGACGTAGCAGCCGCCATCCTTGAGGCCCATCGTCGTCATGGTGGGGCTGCCGCTCCTCTGCCTCAGCGCCTCGTCCTTGCCGAAGCGATCGTCGTCGGAACGCACACCGTCCTGCAGCAGGAGCATCTTTCGCTCCACCTCCGCCGGTGCGGTCGTGCCCCAGCCACTGGGGCGCGGCCGGCAACACACGGGCAGCAACGTGCCCCACAGGCAGCGTACGAACGACTGGTTGGCGCAGCAGCCAATGGCGAGAAGGAGAGCGTACAGCGCGACCAGAGGCAGCGCGACGAGGGCGGCCCGGGGGATGGGTGTGGGCAGCCATTCCACAGTAGTCTCGAGATACGTCTCCTCGGCGTCGAGCCTTGATTGCGTCCAATGATCGAGGTCGACCAGAGCGTTGCGAATCTGGCTCGCGAGCGCCGCGCGGAGATGGGGCCACGTGTGCGCGTCCAAAAGTGCTGGAGCGTGTGGAGGCGAGGGCGGCAGCGGCGGCGGCGGCGGCGGCGCCGGGCTTGGCGGCGGCGGTGGCATTGGGTGGGGCGGGGGAGGAGGGTATGGAGGCGGAGGCGGCGGCGGCGAAGGGGGGGGCGGGAAGGGTTGCGGCGATGGTGACGGCGGCGACGGAGATGGCGGCGGAGGAGATGGCTTGGGTGGCTTGGGCTGCGGCGGCCTGGGCAGCGGCGAGGGTGGCGGCGGCTTCGGTGGCCGTGGAGGTGGCAAGGGCATGGGCGGCCGCGGCAGCGGAGGTGGAGGTGGGTAGGGCGCAGGGGGAGGTAGCATGGGTGGTGGCGATGGCGGCTTGGGCGTGGGCGGTTGTGGCAACGGAGGCGGGGGCGGCTTGGGCGGCGGCGGCCTGGGCAGCGGCGCAGGGGACGGCGGCTTCGGTGGCCGTGGAGGCGGCAAGGGCATGGGCGGCCGCGGCAGCGGAGGCGGAGGTGGGTAGGGCGCAGGGGGAGGTAGCATGGGTGGTGGCGATGGCGGCTTGGGCGGCGGCAGCGGCGGATGTGGAGTCGAGGGCAGGCGCATAGGCAGCGGTAGCGCGTGCGCCAGGAGGAGCCAAGCGAGGGCCCCCGCCGTCAGGAAGGCGAGCACTGCAAGGGCTACCCGATTTGGAAGGCGAGCGCCGTCCTCCTCCCAAATTTGGGAGGACTCCTCCCAGGCACGCCTCACAGCGCCCAAGACAGCGCTGAAGCACTGGGACGCCGCGCCCCCGGATCGCCCCGCGCTGTTGCGGGCGCCCGTTGCTGAGGCGGCGTCCGGCTCCTTTGCTGGCGGCGGGGGCTGGTCGTTGCTGAGGCCGTTGCTGAGGCTGCCGCCACGCGCTCCGAGGCTCAGTACCGAGCGCGCGTTCAGCACGAAGGGGTTTGTCAATGTGGGCCGCGGCGGCGGCAGCGGCGTGTGTGGTGGCGGGGGAGCGACCGCAGCCGGTGGCAGCGGCGCTCGCGAGGAGTCCAGTGTCGACGTGGCTGCGTCGGCCGCCGGCCGCGGTGTGCGCAATGGCGGCTGCCTCCGCGATGAGCATGCAGGCACTCGCGACGGCGGCGACTGCCACGGAGGCGGCGGCCGCTGCCACTGCTGCCGTCTCGGATGCTGCGGCTGCGGCAGTGTCGACGGCGGCTGCTGTGAAGGCGGCGGCGGCCGGGTCCACTGCCGCCTCGGCCGGCCCTGCGTCGGCGGCGGCTGCGGTGGCGGCTGCAGCAGCGCCATGAGCCATTCCAGCCATTCCGGCAACTGTGGCGCGGCCTGCGCCTGCATCGACGCTTGCTCCTGCTGCCGCTGCCGCCACACGGTCTGCGGCGACAACTCCGCAGCGCCTTCGGTCCGCGCGCCGAAGGCGTTCCAGTGGTTCCTCGTTGGTGAGCCAGCCTTCGGTGGTGAGCCGGCCTTCGGTGTCAGCGGCAGAGCGATCAAGCCGCGCACCGCCGGCGTAGTCTCAGGCCTCGGCGGCGGCACAGCGTCGGCCACCTCAGCTGCTTCCAACTCGCGCCGGAGCCACTCTTGCCGAACCTGGGCGGATTCGTGCAGGCGCGATGATTTGGCAGCAGACGGAATAGTCTGCGTCCCTATCTCTTGGGTTCCTGGGCGGCCGATCCCTGGCGGCCAGCCCGACATCGCCGGCTACCGGCTTGGAACACGCGATTATTTCGGGGGTTGGTTGGATTCCGCAAAAAGTCAAGGCAAGCCAAGTCAAGTCAGAAAAAAGGTTCATAGAAGTGTCTCGTTGGAAATTCAGTTCCACACAATTCCAAAAGCTACATGTAGCATTAAGTGTAGGTGCCAACCAACCTTCACGAGCCCCGACGCATCTTTCCCCGAGGACAGTAGCTCATCGCATAACGCATATGTGGCACCGAACCGCACCGTGTAACGGCCAATTGGGCGACACACGGTTGCCGTCACCGCCTGCCTCACCTGCTTTTCAAGCAAGCTTCAATGAGCAGATCAAGCACATCATCAGGAAACTTCATGCTGAATTTGTTCAGCCACAGCAGCAGCAAGACAAATCGCTGTGTGGTACGATTGAACAGCAAATGATCTTTGCGAGACCAATTGACCAGATCCCAGACTTTGATCGTCCCGTCGTCCGACCCAGACACAATCTTGGTCCCGTCCGGGGAGAACGCCACCGACCTGATCCAGTTGCTGTGGGCGTCCGTCTTCTCGCTCAGCAGCCCCAGCGTGGCTGCCAGACAAGCCAACAGGCGTCAGTTTTGGACAAGGAGGGGCGATTTTGAGCTTGCGGCGCACCAGAATCCCAGACTTTGATCGTCTTGTCCCACGATCCCGACACGATCTTGGTCCCGTCCGGGGAAAACGCCACCGATGAAATTAGTTGGCTGTGGGCGTTCGTCTTCGCGCTCAGCAGCTCCAGTTTGCCTGCCAGGCAAGCCAACAAGCGTCAGTTTTGGCCAATGAGGGGCGATTTGAGAGCTGCAGCGCACCCAAATCCCAGACTTTGATCGTCTGGTCGTCCGATCCGGACACAATCTTGGTCCCGTCCGGGGAAAACACGACCGACCTGATGTTGTCGCTGTGGGCCTTCGTCTTCTCGCTCAGCATCTCCAGCTTGTCTGCCAGGCAAGCCAACAGGCGTCAGTTTTGGCCGAGGAGGGGCGATTTGAGGGCGCAGCGCACCCGAATCCCAGACTTTGATCGTCCCGTCGTCCGATCCGGACACAATCTTGGTCCCGTCCGGGGAAAACGCCACCGACCTGACGTAGAGGTGGTGGGCGTTCGTCTTCTCCTCGCTCAGCAGCTCCAGTTTGTCTGCCAGACAAGCCAGCAGGCGTTAGATTTGGCCGAGGAGGGGCGATTTTGAGCTCGCGGCGCACCTGAATCCCAGACTTTGATCGTGACCTCGCCTTCTGCCTCATTAAAAGTCTCCCCCATTTCTTCCCACGAAGTGACAGTGATGCCGTTGATAGACATGGGTGTGCACCCATTCATGTAGGCCTCTTGAATCACAGCCTGGTCTTCCATGGAGGCCACAAAAGTACGTTCTCCGACTGGCTGATCCCTCAATTCCCAGACTTTGATCGTCCCATCAGCCGATCCCGAGACGATCTTGGTCGCGTCCGGGGAAAACACGACCGAGAGGACTGGGCGGCTGTGGGCGTACGTCTTCTCGCTCAGCAGCCCCAGCGCGCCTGCCAGACAAGGCAGCAGAAGTCAGTTTTGGCCAAGGAGGGGCGATTTTGAGGGTTCTGGCGCACCCGAATCCCAGACTTTGATCGTCCGGTCAGCCGATCCAGACACGATCTTGGTCCCGTCCGGGGAGAACGCCACCGACGTGATCCGGTCGCTGTGGGCGTTCGTCTTCTCGCTCAGCATGAGCCCCGCGCGGAGCGCGGGGGGCGGGGCGTCCGAGCGACGCGGAGCGCAGCGACGCGGAGCGAGGGCGCGCCCCCCCCGGCGCTCCGGGGGCTTGCCTGCCAGACAAGCCAGCAGGCGTCAGTTTTGGCCAAAGAGGGGCGATTTGAGGGCTCGCGGCGCACCCAAATCCCAGACTTTGATCGTCTTGTCGTGCGATCCCGACACAATCTTGGTCCCGTCCGGGGAGAACGCGACCGACCGGATGATGTCGCTGTGGGCGTTTGTCTTCTCCGCTACACAGTTCATGAGCATCGCGATCATCCTGCGAACAAGAGATGTGTGTGTATTCGGCAGCATGGAGATATGGGACCACGAGCGGCTGCAAGCTCGAAGGGCGCTTGATGGGTCTCGACGCAGGCATGCAACAGCCCACAGCATGCCGGAAGTATGAGGGGGATCGCGTGCGGCGTGTGGCTCCGAAGCTAATCGCGAACGGAGAGTCGCATGCCCTCCGCTCGAGAGAGGCAGCCCAGCTCGGGGCCTCAGGATTGGGCAGTCACGTGGCAGTGAAAAGCACGCGGGGGTGGAGAGGAGGGAGGCGTACTGATCGGCGGCGGCGCGCGACTGCGGAAAGGCACGCGGAAAAAAATCACTGTCATGAGAGAGGCAAAGGGAGACGCACGTGTGCTCCCGGAATGCCAGCAGGGCACCATGGAGGAAAGCACCTGGGCGGACTCGATGGATTCCGTGTGCGAGGGCGGTGCGGAGTGCGCGTGCAGCGATCGCACCGACGCAAACGTTGAGCACGGCGAGCAACGGAACGTGCGCGCACCTTGCGCTTTTGCGCACGTGTCTTTCGTGCGGCTCGCGGAGTGTCGACTTTTAAACATTGGCTGTGAATACAAATCCATGGCTGTGAAATGTAAGTCTCTGCTCCTCTCGCACGACCGACGACCGAGGACGCGGTTGAGTTTTTATCACCAGGGATCGGCCGTCGGCGCCGCATCGAAGCCGCATCGGCGTCCCATCGGCGCTGCTGGGGCTTGCGAACCTCCGACTTGTTGAGTCGGCGCCGGACGGGGACGCGGACATGTTCTAGACATGTTCAAGCATCAAAACTGACCCGACCGCGCCCGCGCCCCCCGCGCCCGGTCCATGGCCCGGTCTCGGTGCGATATTCAGGTCAATGATTCAGGTCTCCGAGGCCGAGGTCGGACCGGGGTCGGAGGTCGGGTCTGGAATTTCAGTGTCGTATTATATAGGTAAATAAGGTATACAGCGTACTAAGGGTGTACGGGCGTGGATGCCAGGTCGTGGAGCCAAATCACTCTCGTCTCCAAGCGCGACCACCACCAAGCCGCGCGTCATGATGGGCGCGACATGGACCCACCACTCAGATTCGCCACGAACCCGAAGCCCTTGTAATACTCGTGACGAAGCCAGCCGTTGCTCAGCGGCGTGACCGCGATGGTGGTCACTCTGGGTGCGGCGGTCGGTAGCCACTCGCTGAGGTGGCGCATGAATGAAGCTCCGCTTCGATTGCCCAGCGAGCAGAGAGCGTCTATCCGCGCCTCCGAGCCGCAGACGCGCACCTGCATGCAGGCTTGCTGCGCGCCGCTGGCGTCGTGCAAGTAGAAGAGGAACACAGGCTCGTCATCTGGGTCGTGGTGCGCAAAGTTGCGGGCGACTTGCGCGGAGCTCGAGGCGCAATGCACGTCTGCAAGCCATCGGTCGTACCTGTCCTCGGGGACCTTAGATGCAGCCGCCGTGCGCAGTTCGGATAGAAATGCGTCCCAGGCCACCTCCCGCTCGCACATGGTCGCTTTCATGATGGCGACGACCTCGATGCTGCTCCCCAGATCGAGCCCATAGCTTTTCTCGCTCGCTCGATCCTCTGATGACTTGCCAGCAGGATCCTCGAGCGGTCGAAACGTCTCATAATATGCACCACTACTGAAGGCCGAGTACCACAGCTTTGCCGAGCCATGCAGCAGGCGCGCGGCCATCAATTCCACGCGCGCCAGGGGGGTTGACAATTATGGCGAGAAAGAGAGAGTTGACAATGATGGCGTCGAGATTGATGGCATCATTACTAATAAGGCTCCTGTACAGTTGCTTGTGTGAGAGTCCCTCGACAAGATCAGAACGGACTATCCTGGACGCTGAACGCTGGACACTAGGAATTCATTCGGCAACTCTCTGTTCTCGCGCCGGGAGTCGACCGGGGATTTTCAGTGTCAGCGTTCAGCATTCAGCGATCAGGAACGGACTAAGACTCGGTGGTGTGAAGCCTTGACTTGTCTTGACTTGCTTGTCCAGGCATCGAGAAATGTCGCACGTGAACGCGCAGAAAATTCTCGTGGAGCTTCTTCGGCATCGGCTGGGCTAGGCTTCGTCGGAAGCTGTCGTGCATGGTCTGGCTCTACCACGAGCGCCAGGTGGCTGCGCTGTGCGGGCAGCACTGCCTCAACAACCTATGCCAGGGGCCCTACTTTTCGGAGATCGACCTGAGCGAGATCGCACAAGAGCTCGATCAAAACGAGAGGATCCTGATGTTGGCTGAGGGCATGACCGCCGAGGCGCGCGCGTTCCTGAAGCAGGACTCGGGCAACGTCTCGCTCGACGGCAACTTCTCGATCCAGGTGCTCTCTGCCGCGCTTCAGCGCCAGTTCGGAGTCGATCTCGAGGACCATCGCCGGCCGGAGAACATGAATTACATGGTTCGGCCCGAGACGCAGGAAGGCTTCGTGCTCAACCGCGACTCGCACTGGTACTGCCTGCGGCGGATCGACGCGCAGTGGTGGGAGTGCAACTCGACACAGCCCGCGCCGGTCAAGCTCTCCGATCGCTCGCTCGCGAGCCACCTGGCCGAGCTCGTGGCCAACAAGTGGACCATCTTCCTGTGCAAGGGTAAGCTGCCGAAACCAACGCCCAAGGGCGCGATGGGAGACCCGAAGAACTGGGTGGACCCGGCGAACCCGCCTGAGGGCGAGCGTCCCTTCGGCAACGCCGCCACGAAGCTCGAACCGCCCAAATTCCATGCGTTCACCGGTCACGGCCAGACGCTCGGCGGCGGCGGCGCGGCGCGGCCGGCGGCGGTGGAAGGGCTGACCGAGGAGGAGCAGCTCGCGATGGCGCTCGCGCTTTCCTCAGAGCTTGCCGCCAAGCAGCGCACGCCCTCAGAGCCGTTGACGCTCGTCGAGTCGGAGCCCACAACGGCACTGCAGGTGCGCATGACCGACGGCTCGCGCAAGGTCGTCAAGGCGAACCACACGCACACGGTGCTACAGCTCAAGAAGCACATTGCCACCCTTGCGCCCGGCGTCGCCTTTTCGCTCAAGGGCGGCTTCCCGCCAAAACCGCTCGCCGACGACCTCGATGCGCTCACGCTTGCCGACGCGAAGCTCCTCGGGGAGAGCTTGGTCTTCTGCCCGTCATAATAGGTGTCATAGCGGCGCCGGGCGGTGGTGCTTGACTTACGACGAAATGAGGTCCAAGTGAATGTTTTTCTCCCTGGACCAGCACGATCTTTCCCGGACAATTCCTCAAATTTAGAAGATGGATGAGGTCGTGGCGACCCCGACCACGAACGACGTGCTCGTGCAAGAGGAGAGCTTCGCGGCGAGCTTTGCGCGTGGCTCAGGTGGCCGGCAGCCGCGGCCTCAGCAGACAGATTGCATCCGAGCAGTCGTCACCGCGCTGCGCCGGGACTGCGAGGCTCCGACGCCGTCCAATTACCTCATACAGCACGCCACTGGCGCGGGCAAGACATTTACGATCGCCGCGCTCGCTCATGCGCTCTGCACGCTGGAGGACACACGCAAAAACCGTTTCGCGCTCGTCCTTGTGGTGACGGACCGCAAGGCGCTGGACGAGCAGGTGGGCGACGTGGTTGAGCAGTTCTTTGAGCGTCATGGCGCGAGCCACTTGGTCGAGCGCGCAACCTCATGCGACAACCTGCGCTCGCTTCTGCGACGGCGCCCGCCGTGCCGGTCGGGCGAACAGCCGCGCACGCGAGTCGTCATCAGCACGTTCCAGAAGGCTGCGGGCCGCAGCGGCGGCGACGGCGACGACGAGGACGGCGCACAGCAGAAGGCGGCTTCGGAGGAGAGCTCGAGCAGCGGCGACGACGAGGTGGGCGAGGAGGACGTCGATGGCGGCGACGGCGTTGAGGGCGGCATCGAAGGCGGCGTTGAGGGCGGCGCAGACGACGACGCACCACTTGTAGAAAGTCGCTCCGCGTGCTCAGAGCATCGAGTGGTCATCATTGCTGACGAAGCCCATCGATCCCATGGTAATTGACGAAGCCCACCGATCCCATGGTCTGATGACCTCTGATGACCTCTGATGACCTCTGATGAAGCCCATCGATCCCACGCTGTGACCACAGGGCATGGCACGACGCAGCAGCTGCATCAGCTCGTGTGCGGCGGCGCCGAGCAGCCACGTCACCTCTCGTACGTCTCCTTCTCGGCCACCCCTTCCGAAGTTGCGCTTCGTCTCTTCGGGGTCGAGAACCACCTCGCGGGGCGGCGGGAGCCCTTCCATGTGTACTCGCTGCAAGAGGCGATGCACGACGGTAATTGCGACGTTCATTGCTTCGTTCATTGCTTCGTTCATTGCTTCGGAGGGCGACTCTGAGAGCATCTCAGAGTGCCCCTCTTATGGCCTCTGAGTGCCCCTCTGATGACCTCTGAGTGCCCGTCTGATGACCTCTGCGTGCCCCTCTGATAACCTTTGAGTGCCTCTCGCTGTCCAGGGATCTGTGTCGACGTGCTCGCGCGCTACACGACAGCCCGGCCTGCACTCAGCCTGGTCGACGAGCGAGGCCACCGCCAGACCGTGGACGAATTCCTCCGGAAGGACCCCACGTTCCACAGCGGCGCCGGTCTCGTCAACGGCCGAGGCGGGCTCGGCGGTTTCGTCAACGGTGGCGGGTTCGTCAACGGTCGAGTTGCCACGTGGCGGCGTACGGCGGCGGCTCGCGACGCGCTGCTCCAGGCCAAGGCGAGGGCGGCTCTGCAGTTTGTCCGGCAGGCGTTTGCGGAGGCGCGGGAGGCTCGGTTTGAGGATCCGAAGGCCATGCTCATCGTGCGTTGCCGCCAGGACTGTGCGGACTACCGTGCAGCGCTGCTGGCTCTGATGGCTCAGGAAGTGAGGGAGGAGGAGGCGAGCGGTGGGAGTGACGAACCCTCACGTGACGAACCCGCACATGACGAACCCTCACGTGACGAACCCTCACGTGACGAACCCGCACGTGACGAACCCTCACGTGACGAACCGCCGGTGCGAGTGCTCGTGGCCTTCTCAGGTGAGACCTATCCATCGCCTCTGATGACCTCAGATGACCTCGGATGACCTCGGATGACTCCTGATGACCTCTGATGACCTGTTTCGCGTGGCTCTTGTTGCCTTATCAGGCAGCCTCACTTTACCCGAGCCGAGCGCTCGCAGCGGCGCGTCGCTTGCCACGTGGAAGGTCTCCGATGATGTGCCCACGACAGCGCCTCCGCCAACGACATCGTCACCGCCCACGCCCACGCCCACGCCCACGGCAGCGCCGATGCCCACGACCGCGCCGATGGTCAGTGTGACGGAGCGCACACTGAATGGGACTTCGGATGTGCTCCGTGCCTTTCGCCTGCCAGGCCCAGCCCTACTCATCGTATGTGCGAAGCTCGAGACCGGCTTCGACGAGCCGCGCGTGTGCTGTCTGTGTGTGGATCGCACCCTGCGCGGTGCGCATGCAGTCCAAGTGCTTGGCCGCGCCAATCGAGCCGCGCCACACAAGCCGCCCGTGCGCGTGCTCGACTTCGTCAACAGTGCGGCCGAGATTGGTGCCGCCTTCCGCGGCTACGTGCATGCAACCACCCGCACTCTCGCGGAACATGAGGTGATTGCCTAGTGATGGCCCTCTGATGGCCCTCTGATGGCCCTTTGATGGCTTCCGAATACCTCTGACTTAATAAGATTGCATCGGATTGCATCTGATGGCAGGTGAGGGCGCAGCTCGGCGTCGAGATGGCGTCCCTAATTGCACCTGATGGCGTCCCTCATTGCATCTGATGGCAGGTGAGGGCGCAGCTCGGCGTCGAGATGGCGTACATCTCGTCGCGTCTCCTCGAGGCGATCGCCGATGGTTCGGTCTCCAGCGTGATGGCGCGTGCAGTCGCGACAGATGGAGTCGATGGGATGATGGCCGACCTCGAGCAGTACGCGAAGTGCCTTCCGAGGACCTCCGATGACCTCCGTGGACCTCTGATTGCATCTGATTGCATCTGGCTGCAGCACGCTGATGACTTCGGATGAGCTCCCTAATAAGCTCCCTGATGAGCTCCTTCATCAGGTATACGCGCGGCTGCGAGTCCCTCGGCGTGGAGGCGCTCGGATTACCCTATGGCTACGCGACTCGGCTGTTGCAGGTGCTTCGTGAATCGAGCCGCGGCGGCGGCGGCTCCGGCGGCGGCAGTGGCGGCGGCAGTGGCGGCGGCCATGGCAGCAGTGAGACAGTCGATCTGGGAGGTGGTTTCACCCTGAGCGTGGGGGCTCTCTCCACCACCTTCTCCGGCGCCATCTCCCTCGACTCCACCCCCCGCTCCACACTCCACACGCGGCCTCTGACCACCGCCGCACAGCTGCGGCTCCATGGCGCCGCCGCGGCGCTCTCACAGCCCCTCTCTGCCATTGTACGTGCGGCGGACACCGCGGCTGACGCGATTGCACGAGCGCTCCATCCTTCCAGCGGTGGGGGGCGTGGCGGCGGCGGGGAACGTGGAGTGCCCTGGACGGACACTGAGATGAGTGCGGTGGCGGCTTCGCTGCAGCGCCTCCTTGAAGGTTCGATGGATGTGGCAGAGGGGGAAGCAATTCTGGTACGCTGCATGCGGACTCAGTGCCTCCATCCCTGATCACCTCCGAGTGCCTCCACTGAGTGCCTCCCTACTTACCTCTGAGCGCCTCCCTAATTACCTCTGAGTGCCTCCCTAATTACCTCTGAGTGCCTCTCCCTCCTCAGGTGCAGCTGGCTGACCGCTCGCCGCCCTCAGTCGACCAGCTACGCGCGACCAAGGCAGGCCTTCTCGTGCGCCGGCTCCGAGCGCATTCCCATTCGACGATCGTGGCGCTCGCCTCTTCGCTCTTGGAGCTGTGGAAAGCGGCGGCCGCTGCCGAGGAGCGCCGTACCAAGCGCACAGCCGCTCTGGGCGGCGGCAGCCACGGCGCAGCGGCTGACGAGGCTTCAAAATTGCATGCTGATGGCACGTCAGCTTCGGTAGCGGGCGGTGGTGCAAGTGCTCAGCACGGCGCAAGCACGCCCTCGCTGCACACCGACCCGACTCGGCAGACGGGGCAGCTGCTGCTTGCCGAGGCTCTCAGGGCCGGTGGTGTCGAAGGCGTGAGCGGCGCCGCCTCTGACCTCACCCTCGCCTCTCACCTCGAGGCGGCGGTCTTTGCACTCGCCAAGGCCGCCACCGGTAAGGTACATGCGCACGTCCCATCTAAGGCAAGCGGCGAGGCCGCGACCGGTAAGGCGCACAGGTCGAGCCTTCTGACGATCGCGGCGATCCGTCCGCATCCAAGTGCTCATCACGGCGCCTCGTCCCACTCCCCACAGGTAAGGCATACAAGACGAGGCTTCGAACGCATGCAAGTGCTCATCACGGCGCCTCGTCCCACTCCCCACAGGTAAGGCATACAAGACGAGGCTTCGGACGATCGTGGCGGCGTTACGGGCTCCGCGGGCGGGGTCCGTGCGCAAGCGGCTGCGGGAGGGAGACTTGAGCGCTGAAGGTCTCTGTGCGATGGTGGACAACGGCCAGGTAAGTGCTACCGATGACCACTGATGACCACTGATGACCACTGATCACCGCTCGGTGGACAATGGGTAGTCGAGTGTCAGAACATGCCCTAATGGCCTATGCCCTGATGGCCTGAGTGCTGCGGATTCTCGCTGATTCGCGCGGATTGGCTATGCGGCAGCTCGGCGAGGCGCTCATGTCCGAGGACGAGCGGATGGCCAAAGCGCGCAAAAAGGAGCGGCTCGACCGCGCTATCGAGCAGGTGTGTGAGTTGATCTCGATTGATGATTTCTGAGCGTTGTGTCTGATTGCATCCGAGTGCGGCCGACTGCCATTGATGGCGATTGATGGCTATTTTTTTATGGCTCTTGATTGATGGCTTTGGATTGGCTCTCGAGCGCGCTATGTGAGCAGTTACGCCCGGATCTGATGGGCATGCAATCGGACGAGTACCGGTGCGGCGCGTGCAAGAGCACGCGGTGCAACCTGTTCCACACGAACTCGATGGGTGCTGTCCACCTAACGGCCGTGCCCGACATGATCATCGAGTGCTTGGACTGCGGCCTTCGGTTCACACTGTGAACTTCGGTTCACACTGTGAAGGCCCTGGAGAACAGAACGTCATGCCGCCAGCGTGGAATCACAGTGTGCGTCCAGGCTCCAGCGGCACCATGAGTGGCAAGCAAGCAAGCACATAAGCGAGCGACAACAGTGAACAGACACTATGGTTCGTGGACAGAAAGGCGATTACGTGTACCCTTATTTGCAGATTGCAACCCCCACTTGACAATCATTTTGGTAAACCCGACGCAACGACGATTATTTGACCTTCGTCAGAAAATTTGCAGCAATTAAGTAATAACAACCACATGAATTCGAATGGGGACAATGCTAACGCTTTCTCGAACGAGAGTTCGTTATGTCTTATGATGCCCGCCGCGCCGCGCCATTACCGTCCGCGGGCCGCGGCCGCGCCCCCCGCTGATTTCAGTGAAGGTTTTGTGGTCTCGGGCGAGATCGATAGGTCCGAATCCGTCAAATCTGAAACCGAACGACGCTCGCTCGCAACGCACGCTTTTCGTTCTTCCCCACTCGTTAAACGCAGCCGTACTACGTATATGTAGATTGTAGTGCGACTACTGTAAGCAAAGTACTCCTGCTGCGCACTGCTTGTGCTGCGTTTCTGCACTCACACTCGAATCAGCTGGACGAGCTTCGCCGCTCCAGCAGCAGCTTGGCAGTCTGTAAGCGCGCCCAATCCACTGCAAACTGGTACGTGCGGATCTCGCCAACGTCAAAGGCGTCGTCGCGCTCGTTACGGCGCGGCGCGTACCGACCGGGCCGCTCGAAGGCTCTCACAGCCTCGATCCTCAGGAAGCTCTCATGAGCCAGCGTGAGCAGCGCCCAGTCTGCAAATTGTTTCGTACCCACCGAGACCATCACCACGGGCATTTGTAGGGCGTCCTGCCCTCGGGCAGGACGCACTGCCCACGCCTCGACGCATCGGATGACCGCGGCGAAGAAGCTGCGCAGGAGTGCCTTATTGGGATCCGTCTTGACGGACTGACCCGGTGCCACATCGGAGGCGAAGGGCAGGTTCCACAGGATGCAGTCAAAAGGAGGCTCCGCTCGGCAGTGCTCGTCGAGGCGGCGCGCGTCGACGTTGAAGCGGAGCGAAGCCCCCGCCTCGCGCAGCACCTCGAGAGCCTGGGGGGATTGTGACGGATGCGCCGCGCGTACTTCGGCTTCGCTCTGTACGGTTGTTGCGACGATGTCGTGGCCATGGCGCCGTGCGGCCAGGGCGGCCGAAAACGTGAAGTCGCCCTCCCCTACGAGCCAAATCGAACGGAAGGTGGCCAGGTCGGCGGGTGGCTCACAGTTGGCGGCGGGCCCCTCGGTCATCATCCCGGCTTGGTCGACGTGCACGTACAGATCCATCTGGGTGCCAAGCCCGAGCTGCACGACGCGCTGCAGCTCGGCCACGTCGGGATTCGTCAACTGATTCGTCGTCGGCATGGGGTGGCGGTTCCGGCAGCTCGCGCCATATTTGCACTGCCCCCGGAGTGCGAAGGAACAGACCGGGCGTGCGTCACCCGAGCTCGCGTGCGTGTATGGGCACGGGGTCACGCTGCAGCAGCCGCGTCGAAAGAACGCGCACGGGGCGCCCTCGCCCATGGCATTCTGGTCCGCGGCGCCCTGGTCCTGGGGGCGTAGCGTCTGCAGCAGCTTGCGCAGCAACAGCTCGGCACGGTCGTCGAACATGCGCGAGAAGATCCCCGCGCCGTCCATGTCGCCGCCGCGCAGATCGCGCAGCGGCGGCGGATGCAAAGCACGAAGTTTGAGGTTGTGCGTCAACAGCGGAGGGAGGTGGTGGTACAGCGTCGCTACGACATGCTGGATCGTGCGTTCGGTAGCCAGGAGCGAGGCGTGAGAGATGCTGCGCTGACGGCACCATTCAACCTCGCACACGATCAAGTTGCACCGAAGCACCAGAATGTGCTCATTTGGCACGCCCACCTGATTTGGCACTTCCTCCAGCTGGCACGCGTACCGCCCCCGTGTGGAATCAAACTTGCCCACCTTGACGCGCCTGCCGTTGAGCTCCCTTCGTCCCTTGAGGCCATCGAGGAGGAGGCTCTCTCCCTCGAGGAATTCGTCAAAAGGTAACTCGTCCACGTCGGACGGGCCGTGGGCCACGTGCGCCCGTCGGACTAGGCGCAGTCGTCTCACATCCGTCTGCCCGTGCTCGTAGCACGCGTACGCGGCGAAGTTGGCGAGCATCTCATCTTCCTTGAAGGAGGCATTCGCGTGAGAACTCTGCCTCGGACCGTACCGTGCGATGAGGCCCTCGTACTCGCGCTGTTTGTTCGGCTCGCGCTTGAGCAGCATGGGTTGCTGGCTGCGGATCACGGCGAGTGCGACAGCTTCGTCGAGCAGTCCGCACAGAGCGCCGAGCAACACGAGCTTGGCGGACTCGATCTCGAGAGGCAGCGCGTCCACAAGACGGCCGAGCGGAGTGGGCTGCAAGGGGAGACTCTTGGCGCCAGCACGGCGCGTCCCAAGCGGTTGGCGTTCGAGGAGCCGATGGGCCAGAAGAAACTGTTCCGCGCCGCTCACTGTGTCGACATCTGGGGGGTCCAAAGTGCTCGCAAGCAGAGTGCGCGCGTCGTTCAGCTGCGAGCGGGAATCGGTGCGGGAACGAGGTCAGCACGAGAGCGTCGCCACCAAGAGGGTCGAGAGGAACACGCTGGCAGGGTCCGCGGCACACCTGCTTGGGCTGCGCGCACGTGAGCAAGAGGCACTCCTTCCGTAGCAGGGTGAGGCACAACGCGGCCTGCTCGAATTCGGCAAACGAATGGTACCACTCCTTGAGCACAAGCATCCAGACAGTGCCGTCGTTGGTGCGGCCAGTACGGCCGGCGCGCTGCTTGGCCTGCGCCTGCGACACCCAGACTATGTGTGCGCTGGCCTCGCCGGTGGCGGCCTCCCATCGGACCTCGCACGCGCGGCACGAGTCAATGACGTGGGTGACTTGCTTGATGGTGATGCTCGACTCGGCGACGGCGGAGGCGATCACGATGCGGGCGCTCGCCCCATCTTCGCCGCGGAGCGCCGCCATGCTGTCCTCAATGTCCACGCTCGAGTGCAACACATAAAGAGGTACGCCCTCTGGCAGGCTCGCTGTGGGGAAGCCGCGCTCGAGCATGTTGTGCACCCTCTCGATCATCGCGTACGTGGGCGCGAAGATAAGGATGGTGCCGCCGTGCTCATCATCCGCAATCGTGCGCGCCACCAGCTGGATCGCTAGCCGCGCCATTAACTCGCAGAGAGGCTCGAGGGCGGCACGGCCCTTTGAACGGCCTAGCTCGAAGCAGTCCACCGGCGGTGCCGACTCAGCGTAGCCCGCCTCGGCGATCGCGTCCTTGAGGTAGCGCCTGGTCGTGTTGTACACGGTGGCGCCGTCGCCGATCGCGTACTGCCCCGCCCGTCCGGAGCCGTGATCGCACAGCGGCTGCACGTACTCGGAATAGCGGCGCACTTGGGCCGTGGCGGACATGAGAACCACCTTGAGTGAACGCAGCTCCTTGCAGTGGAGTGCGAGCTTGACGAGACACGCAAGCGCGCAGTCGTTTTCGCAGGAGCGCTCGTGTACCTGTGAGGGTTAGGGTTAAGGGCATGTTCGGGTTAGGGCTAGGGTAAGGGCTAGGGCTCTGGTTAGAGACCTACCTCGTCGATGATCACTGCGCCGTAGGGATGGAGTGAGGTCGGACCTTGCTTGAGCATCTCAAGGAACATGCCGGCAGTGACAAAGAGGATCTCCGTCTTTTCGAGCTCCGCCTGCTTGGCGCCTCCGATGTGGTAGCCAACCACAGCCTCGCCAAGCCGTTCATTCAGCTCCTCGGCTACCCGGGTCGCGACGGCCACGACTGCCATCCTACGCGGCTGTACACAGAGCACGCGCTTCTTGAGATGTGCATGCAGCATCTGTGGGAGCTGAGTGCTCTTGCCGCAACCCGTGGCTCCCACGATGATCGTGACGCGGTTGTTGTCAATCTGCTCGAGGATGCGTTTTGCGTGCTGGGTGGCAGGGAGCACCATGGCTATAGACATGTGAGGCCTGAAGGTGCGCCACAGAAATCAGGAGGTCGCACGTCGCGCGTTGGAGTGTCCGAAGACAATGCTGTACCAAGAACGCGGCGGCGCGTATCCGAGTTGCGGCGGTCCAATCGCCGGGACACGATGAAGCGAGCACGTGACAAAAGTTGGCGATCGAGCGGGAATTGCCGGAATTCACCCACGATCTGTGAAGACCACAGTTGATTGTGATTTTTGAATGTTGAATGTTGTTTACGTGAATGTTGCTCATTGCTTCGCCCGGCACCCCATACAAGAGGCGCACACTCAAGTGTACGACGGAGGTGCAACCTGTTCCAGGCTCGATGGGTGCTTTCCCCGGCGCCGCGCATTGGCGTTTAGGGCGCCAGTCCGGCGAGGACGCGAGGTGTGCACAGAGTGTGAACTTTGACACGACAGACGCGACAACCGGTGCTACGGCGGGAGGGTGCAGAAAGGCGATGACGTGCACCCCTGTTGTACCCCCCTTTTCATAATCACTTTTCATCCGTAATAGTTCGGAGTTTTGCGGAATCGCGCGGGGGACGTCAATCTGAAGCCGAAACCGAGGCAGATGTGAGCTCCATCGCATCTGCGAGGGATCTTGCGCACGCCGACGACGTCATCTTTTCGTTCCGTGAGAGCTTGCAAAGGCGTCGCGTCCCTTCTCACGTCTCTTCGCGCCCGACAATCACGCTCACACCGCGCGTGGCACCCCGAACGCATCGCAGAACTCGTAACTCACACTCTCTTTTAAAATGGTCAACATGGGCATCTCTGGCTTTGGGCGCATCGGCCGTCTTGTGTGCCGCGCGGGTGAGAACATGGAAGTCCAAACATGGCCAGCCTCGCCTGCTCCGGGCGCATGAGCGCGCGCAAGAGAGCGCGCGCCCCCCTCCCCCTCCACTCCCTCGACCCACCCCAGCCTCATGTGTTGCGTGACGCGCGCCTCTCCCTCCCCGTGCCAGCCTGCGAGAAGACCGAGGGCGTCACGATCACGTGCGTCAACGACCCGTTCTGCGACGTTGAGTACGCGGCGTACCTGTTCAAGTACGACTCGACGCACGGCATCTACAAGGGCACCGTCTCCTGCGACAAGGCCACCTCCGAGCTCATCGTCGACGGCAAGCGCATCAAGTTCTTTGCCGTCAAGAACGCAAACGAGGTGCCGTGGGGTGCCAACGGCGCGGACGTGGTGTGCGAGTCGACGGGCATCTTCACGACGATCGAGAAGGCGTCGCAGCACCTGGTTGGCGGCGCCAAGAAGGTCATCATCTCGGCGCCGTCTGACGACGCCCCCATGTTCGTCATGGGCGTCAACCACACGTTGTACACGAAGGACATCAACATCCTCTCGAACGCGTCGTGCACCACCAACTGCCTCGGGCCGCTCGCCAAGGTGATCCACGAGCACTTCGGCATCGTCGAGGGCCTGATGACCACCGTGCACGCCACCACCGCCACGCAGAAGACCGTCGACGGCCCCTCCGGCAAGGACTGGCGTGGCGGCCGCGGCGCGGGCCAGAACATCATCCCCGCGTCGACCGGCGCGGCCAAGGCGGTGGGCAAGGTGCTTCCCGCGCTCGCGGGCAAGCTGACCGGCATGGCGTTCCGCGTGCCCACGCCCGATGTGTCCGTCGTTGACCTCACGTGCAAGCTCGCCAAGGAGGCGACCTACGAGGAGATCAAGGCGGTCATGAAGGCCGCGTCCGAGTCGCCCGAGTACAAGGGCATCATTGGGTACACCGAGGACCAGCTCGTGTCGACCGACTTCCAGGGCGACAGCCGCTCGTCCATCTTCGATGCGGGCGCGGGCATCTCGCTCAACAAGACCTTCGTCAAGCTCGTCTCGTGGTACGACAACGAGTGGGGCTACTCCAACCGCCTCGTCGAGCTGGCGATGCACGTCGACTCCGTCGGCTATTAAACTCGGCCTCAAACTCGGCCTCGAGTCCGCAGGGACGAGCGGCGCCCTGGGCGCAGTGTGATGCGTGCGCCCAACACGGCGCTGGTGGGCCCTGAGGAGGAGGGAGCGGTGCGGCCGCCATGGCGAGCGCGTGCCGCCCGGCAGGGTGAGGGTAACTCTACCCTCCCCTCGCGCGGTTAGGGTGACGGATGGTCGAGCTTGTGTGGGCTCTGGGAGTCCTGGGGCCCAGGGACCTGCGGCTACGTGTGATGCGACCGGTTTGTGCGCGTATGTGATGAAAATGTGATGAAACTTGAAAGACCGGTGACGATCAAAAATCCGAAGCGTGCTGGGCGTGCTGTCCCGCCGGGGTGCTAGGCCCCAGCCGAGCTGGGCCGCGCCTGATGTTCCAATTTTTACAATTACTCGAATTTGGAATTCGCATTTTCGGCAAGACCGGTCGCCGGACGCTGAGACGCACCGGCAACCAGACACCGTTAGCGCCTCCGACTGCGCGCGACACAAGCGACGTCCTCACCGCTACACGGGCCGTCCACGCCGTACACTAGACGGAGAGACCTAATATACAGCTGTGTACGCGAGAATGCGACTGCAGACTCCGGTGAGTCGGTTCGTCAGTGCACATCGTCGCTAGCATGCGCATCGACGCTTCCGTTCGCGTTACATCCCCACAGGGCACAGGCAGGCTCGACAGGCAGGCGTGAGGACGAGGAAGACCCCTGTGGAAGACCCAACTGCCGGCGCCGAGAGTTGACGGCCTCCCTTGGCCTCTGATGGCGTCCCTCATCAGGCGGGTGTGAGGATGAGGAAGACGCAGTCGTGTGCGCCGACGGCGGTGGCCTTGAAGGTGCCCTCGAAGGCGCCCAGGTCGGCGTGGTGCCAGATGTCGCGCACGTGGCACTTGGTACATGCGAGCCCCGGTACGTCTGAGAAGCTCAGAGAGAGGTCAACGGTCGCATTGATGTGGTTCATGAGCAGCACGGCCGTCTTGGTGCCATCCCACGCCATCGGCTTATAAAAGTATTGCCACGCGGACGCCGCCAGCGGCCCGACGCTGCGCATCTCCTCCACAGTCATGCTCGGGTGGACGAGCGCCGTGTTGAGCGGCGCGAGCTCGACGCGCTCGGCGGCCTGTTTGAACGGCGTGCCGCTCTCGCCCGCGTACGCCTGATGAGGGAGGCAATCAGAGCTCATCAGGGACCATCAGAGCTCATCAGGCGAGAGCAGCAGTGGAGTGTGCTCCGAGAGGGGCGCCACCTGATGAGGGAGGCAATCAGAGCTCATCAGAGAGGGGCGTCACCTGGTTCACAGCGAGCACCTCCTTATTGGAGATGATCGGCCAGATGGCGTCCATGATCGTCTGGTTGTTCGGGTCGTGCGAGAGGGTGAGTGGGCTGGAGACGATGGCCCAAGCGCCGAAGTGGGCGCGCGTCTCAGCGATCGTCAGCCCGCTGTCCTCTTTGAAGGGCGAGGCGAGCACGCCGACCTGTGGGGAGGGTGGTGGCGCCGTGGTGAGCACTTGCATGCTGGGGAGTCGAGAGGCTAGGCGAGCATGCATACCTCGAGCATATCGGGGTACGCCCAGCAGCCGGGGTACGAGAGGTTCTGGGTCGAGTACTGGATAGTGGTCTGCGAGGGGCGCCGAGATGAGCGCCGAACCAGATGAGCGGCCCTCAGAAGCAATCAGAAGCAATCAGAAGCAATCAGAAGCAATCAGAAGAGCGCCGAACCAGATGAGCGGCCCTCAGAAGCAATCAGAAGCAATCAGTGACCATCAACGCACCTGCAAGTTGCCCACGACAGAGCCGTAGTTGGCGCGCACGTCGCCCGAGGTGCGGTAGAAGTTCCACGGGCACCTGATGAGGAAGGCAATCAGGCTCGCCATCAGGAAAGCTCCACGGTCATCAGCGAGCCAACCAAGGGAGTGATTGAGACGGTCATCAATGGCAGTCATGGGCGGCCAGATTCAGCCAGACGCAATCAGACGCAATCAGACGCAATCAGACGCCATCAGGCTCTCACCATGTGCGATTGGGCTTGAAGGGCTCCTTGGACCCCCAGTGGCAATTCTCGACCATAATCTCCTTGCGGCCAGTCGTGGGAGCGGAGGCCTTGATCAGGTCGCTCCACTTCTGCATGTCGGTCTGTGCGCCGCACCCGTCCAGCTTCCAGCTGTCGAAGCCGAACTCGCGAAGCGCGTTCACGTCGCCCTGATAAAACTTGTCGGCGCCGGTCTTGCTGTCGCTGCAGATGCAATTGTTGCCGTAGAAGCCGGCCTTGAGCCCGAGCGCATGCGCCTTGCTCGTCATGGCCTTGAGCGACGGGAAGCGGTCGGTGTTGACGATCGGGTTCCCGTCCTCGTCGTGGTACGTGTAGCCCTCCTTGCCGTAGTGGCCGCACTTTTGCCAGTTGTCGTCGAGGCCGACGTCGCAATAGCCGAGGTCGCAGAGCGACGTCGGCACGCCGTCGACGGTGTAGCGCGGGTCGCGCTTGACCATCGCCTCCATGATGGTTTCGATGAGGTTCTGGTTCACGTTCGCGCCGTAGAGGTTCCACGACCTCCATCCGAGCGGCGGCGTCTTGGCGAGGCCATTGTTTTCCGCGAGCGCCGCTGACGTGAGGAGTGCGAGCATCCGTACGGTGCCCTGGCGCCTGCACACGTGGAGATGGGGCCGTCAGCTTGAGTTGGAGGCGACCGTCTCGTGCGGCGATGCGTTCCTCAGGCTTGATGATCGTGAAATACAAACAAATAGAGCGCCCGGTGTGTTTTCACACTCATTGCGCGCGCTCAAAACTCAGGAGCTTTCACAGGAGCTTTCACAGCGGCCGCCTCTGCCAGAGCGCCCTTTCTTATTACATGTACCTGCGTGCAGCGTGCCGCGGCTTTGCCTATGAATGCGCTGTCGCAATGCGTGTCGACGCCGCCTAATTCCTACCAGCGAGCGCTCAGTTGGCTGGCCGCCGAGCAGACCGGAGGGCCAATCGACGCGCGTGCACAACTTGACTTGACTTGCCCTGACGCCTCGCGGGATTTATATCGGGTCTTTGATTAGGACCTAACTTTGAAACCACCCGGTGTCTCGACCTCGCTCCCCCCGCGCTACAGTACTGTACGTTCGCCTTTCGTGCCGAGGCGGCGGAGTCCACATGGCAAGCACATGAGATTGTCAACGTGAGAAACAGGAATGCCGGGAACGTCAAACACCTCAAAGCAACGACTGCCACCACCATTTGTTCAGCCTCGCGCCGACTGGCGACTAGGGCCGCGCAAGGCAGCCCCAAGCGTACACGACCAATGTGTGCACACTGCACTGCAGCCGGCCGATGACATCTTGCTCGCCCGAGTCAACGCCGGACGCTGGAGAGGTCTGACAGCACTGCCGCATCTTGGTCGGAGGGAAAACACAATCACGCTGCAAGGTGCGCTGAATACGACCCTCGGGCGCACGCACCCATCTTGCCCGGTGACGGGTAACTTTCAGTACTGCACCAACGGACACGGTCCGTGCGATCCACGCTTCCTCGACGCTGGTGAAGCGGGCACGTTTATGATCTATAACGACAACCGGTGCGTCAACCGGCCTGCAGGCCTCGGCGTCTTAGAGCCTGGAGGCGTTCTCTTCCTCATCGTGGTCGCCCAACGCGTGCTGCCAACGCTCGGCCCATCAGTTCCGTTGAGCCTTCTCCCGAGCGGCCCGTTTACAGGGCTGGCGCGCTGTGAAAAGAACTGGGTGCCCTTTGTGATTGCCGGGCAGCCCTTTGTGGCGTACCAACTGTTCCCGCTGCACCTTGTGTTTGCGCTCGATCTGAGCACGGGGAACGGCACTCTTGTGGGAGCACAGGCTGCGCCCAACCGCACCGTCGATGGCCAGTCACTCCAGTTCTTTCGCGGGGGAACCAATGCGGTCGAGTGGCGGCATGGCTACATGCTTGCACTGGGACACCTCAAGACTCCTGGCCGACTCAACGTTCGTGGCCGGATGGACAAGTTTTATCGCAGCACGTGGTATACGTTTCGAGCTCGTCCGCCGTTTGCGATGAACGCGGTCTCTGTCCCTTTCAAACTCGCCGAGGTTGGGATCGAGTTCCCGACCATCCTAGAGAGGCTCCCAGGAGGCGTGCGGGTCTGGTATGGCTGTGGCGACCGAAGTGCCCGAGCAGTCTTGCTGACCGAGGGCTCGATTGCGGCGATGTTAGACGGGCAGCTGGACGCGTCAGAGGCCACGAAGAGCACACCGGCCGCGTCGGGTGATGGGCCAGCGCCCCTCTCCCCCCGCCGGCTGAGCGAGAATGAGACGACCAGCGCGTCCAGATCCACATCGACCATGAAGCCGAGGCCCAGCCACGCTCGCGAAGGGCGGCAGCGGCCCTCCGACCACGAGATTGGCATCGCTTCTTTCTTCATGCTGCCCACCCTGCCAAAGATCCCCTCTCAACAGTGTGCTCAGGGCGCGAGCCTGGATGCTGAATGCTTAGCAGCCCTGAAGGCGGATGTGTTCACCCAAAGCCAAGCGAATCACCAAGCGTATGCGCGGGCTCGAGGCTACACGTTCCTCTCCGTGGACGTGTGCTCGGCGGCTGCGCAACTGGACCCGGACAACATCTCCCGAGTCACGCCAGCCTCTTGGGCCAAAATACACTTGGTGCGCGCATGCATGCTGGGCTTTCCCTTGCTGAGGTATGTGCTGTGGATCGATGCGGACGCCATCTTTCTGGATTTGGGCGTTTCGATCCAAAGTCGATTGCTCACACCGGCCCCTGGCCCACAGTGCAGCTTGATGGTGGCGGAAGACGTCGGAGGCCAGCCCTTCAACATGGGCATCTTCCTTGTGCGTAACGACCGCGCGGCGGAGATCATCCTCGAGCGTCTCATGATGATGTCCACCCAGCCTGAGTTCAGGTTTCGTCGCTACTGGGAGCAAGATGGGCTGCGCTGGCTGTGGTCCCGCAATGACTCCGCAGACGCAGCCAGTGCGGCCGCAGGCGCGCGAGTATGCATCGTGCGCCCCCGGCGCGCGATGCAGTCTCTCGTCAAGGTGCGTGAGGTGCAGCCTGGTGACTTCATTGCGCACTATACCTGGGTGACGCGAAGGGGCTTCCTTCAGTTTAACGAGACCGTGCACCGTGTCGGCGCCAGCTACTTGGAGGCCGGGCTCACTTAGGGCTCACTTAGGCGCCAGCTACTTCGGGCTCCCTTACAGGGCTCACTTAGAGAGCTACTTGTGGCGGTGGGTGCACAGGGCTCCCGCCGCCTTTCCCCACACGGTGGTCTGCAGACTGCAGCGCTCCGCGAGCCTGGCAGCCTGCTCAGTGCGCTCACACACAGCGCGTGCGAGGCTGCTCGGCTCGGCGTGTGTACCCGGTACATCCTTATACTCCGGCGGGCGCGCCGCGCGGCGCTGCGCCCCGGCCCTGAAGCCGACAACTCTTAACTGTTTACGTTACATGTACGGCGAGTGTGTCGACGTTCAGGAGTCCGTTCCGTGCGCGCACTTCACACATAGAAACGTTTGGGTCGGATGACGACCGACCGACCGACCGATTGGTTAAAAGACACGTGGGTGGTGCCGGGGCACACACAGGGTCTTCCGAAACGTACTACATTACGTAGGACCCCATCCGTATGTTTATATTTGACGCGTTTAAGTGTGTTAGAAATCACAATTTAGAGCGGCGCCCGCTTCCTGGCCAGTAGTCATGTAAACGCGCGCCCCCGGGTACGCGCTTGCATGAGCGATTCACATTCACGATTCACATTCACACAAGTATGTTTGGCACGGACGGACGGCGCCACGGAAAAAGGGAGGGGGATAACTTGAGCAACTCCGCGCGAGCTCATCCAGGTTGTTGAGCAACTCCGCGAGCTCATCCAGGTTGCCGAGGGGCACGAGCGCAAAAGGAGGCCCTGTGTCTCCAATGGCCAACTTGACTCGCTTTTGGACGATCCTCAACCCTTCCCCGAATCCCAACGTCTGCTCGCTCTCTTATGGAGGGGAGTGCATCACAGACGGCGTCGGCCAGTACGGAAATGGCCAATCGTGCACCTTTCGCGCGAATCGAGACTTTGCATTGGACGTGCGTGAGTTTTCCACCGAACCGAACTATGATTTCATCGACGTGTACGCGCCGCCTGCATCGCCCGGGCAGCCCTTCCCGTGCAGCCCGGGCACTACCACTGCGACGTACCCCGGGTGCCGGAGGTACAGTGGGTATCTCTTGTCCAACGGCCCACCATCTGGCACGCTGATGCACGCCGGAGACTTTATCAGATGGCACACGGACGGAAGCGTGACGTCCGGTGGATTCGAAATGTGCGTCTCGGCGGCCTCGTTTGGTGCCGAAGGCTGCATCTGTCGCGACAACTGCGTGGGCACGCTCAACCGCCCGCTTGTCTCAGACGGCATCTGTGACGACGGGGGGGACGGCGCCGAGTTCGCCTTCTGCGCCCTCGGCACCGACTGCGTCGACTGCGGCACGCGGTGCACTCCGCCACGCCCCCCAGCTCTGCCGCCTCAGCCCTCGCCCACTCCGCCTTCGCGCCCACGCCCACCCTCGACCCCACCCGTTCCGCGCCTACCCGGCTCCCTGTGCTTCGACGATTGCTTCGACGGGCGGGAGGGGGGCGCTTACTGCCCGTCGTATCCGTGCCCTGGGACGGGCTCGACGGCCTTGCACGCGTCGGATGGTGTGTGCGACGACGGCGGCCCCGGCTCGGAATACGCGTACTGCAACTTCGGCCGCGATTGCTCGGATTGTGGGATTCGGTACAGCGCTGAGGCACGCGGGAGCGTCATGGTTCTGACGGTGGGCACCTGCTCTTCGCCGATCACGACCTACTCGGAGTGCACGGCGGCGGCGTTGACCCTCGGGCTGCCCTCGATATACGGCGGAACCCCGTATGCTTACCAATACTGGTCGGGCACGGGGCCTCACCCAACTTATTGCTTTTACAACCAGGGGCAGCTCTACTTCCTCCCCCCGAGGCCCCCACCCCCGCCTCCCTTTTTCTCAGTGCCCCCATCCCCACCGGTCAACCCCGGCGCGCGGGACTGCTCGGTCGAGATGAACTGCGTCTGCCGCACCACCCCGCCGCCCGCCCCGCCCGCACCACCCCAGTGCAGCGCCACCTGCACGAGCGGCGGCGTCGTTCGCTCGTGTGCATCGTATCGCTACACGTCGTGCGCCCTCGTGCTGGCGCCGCCGATCTCGTGCGCCGTGTGCGATGGCTGCTGCATGCGCGCGCCCCCCTCGCCGCCGCCGCCGCCCTCGCTGCCGCCCCTGCCTCCACCTCCTCCCTGGTTCCAACGAAACTCAAACGGCTGCGGCAATGCATGCGCGGGCTCCACTTGCAGCGCGTTCGCACCGTTCTACGACTGCAACGCGCTCAGGACGACGCTCGGATGCAACAACTGCGGGAGCTGCTGCCGCCTGCCGCCCTCGCCGCCCTCGCCGCCGCAGCCAAGGCCGCCGCCCCATCCGAATGTCCATCAGCCGTGGTATACAGTCCACGCCGCGCAGCATGGCCCATGCGCGCTGAACATTACGAGCCTGCAGGGGTGCCTCGACGCAGCGGTCGTCATCGGGCTGCTCGCCGCCGGCTCGACGCCGTATGTGACGTACGCCTCCTACTACCCTCCGTACTGTTCCGTGTACCGCGCGGGCGGCACTCCGTACGTCTCTTTCCACACGTTGATTGCCACTGATGACCTGCCTTTGCATGTGCAAGCGCTCACCACGGCGCCCTTTCCCCACAGGTACGTCTACTTCAACACGTACCCGGGCGCGACGGAAGCGTGCTCGGCGACTTGGGGGTGCATCTGCCAGGAGATCTACCCTCCGCAATCGCCACCCTCGAATCCGCTACCTCTTCCCCCGAGCGCGCCGCCGCTCGCCTGTCAGGCCCCATGCGGCGCGGGCACTTGTGCGCTGTACCAAGGGGTCAATTGCTCTGTACTCCGCTCGCCGCCCCTTTCGTGCTCGTGTGGGGATTGCTGCGTGCAGCCCCGGTTCGATTCCTACGCCTGCGACGTGCCCTGTGCTGGGGCGACCTGCGGCGCGTTCTCGTCCAAGCTCACGTGCGCCGCAAGCGCGTCTCTCGGCTGCTCTTGCAATGGGGTGGGGTTGGGGTACCCGAACCCGGGATGCTGCGCCCACGAGCTGACGGCCGTCCTCGACCCCACAAACAACGATCGCGACGCGGCCAACAGCGCGACCAACACGGCGCTCATCCAATCCGTCGCCGCCGCCGCCGCCGCCGCCACGTCCGCCGCCGCCGCCGCGACCGCGGCCCTCAATGCCGCCAACTCGCCCTCCAGCGAGGGGGGGCTCTCATCCCTGGTCGCCCCGCTGTGGGCCCTGTCGCTCGTCATCGGCGCAGTCGTCCTCGCCGCCGGCGTCGCACTCGTACGGATCTGTTGGCTCAAGGGGATTGGGCTGGGAGCTCTCCGGCGCCCGTCGCGCGCGCGCCCGAGCCCCACCCTGAACGAGTTCCCCAGCTACACCGCACCCCTGGCCAACAAGCTGGTCGTCCGGAGCGACGCCATTCGTGAAAGCGACCGGCTGTGATGAAACCGATGTCCGTTGGGCTGTGACGAAACCGACGACCGTTGGGCTGTGACGAAACCGACGACCGATGGGTTGTGACGAAACCGACGAGACTCGGCACTAGGGGCGGGCTGTGACGAAACCGACGAGACTCGGCACAAGGGGCGGGGTTGGGCGCTGCATTGGGCGCTGCATGTGAGGGACGGTGACGAAACCGACGTCTGTTGGATTATCAGTTGGAGACTCCCATGCGATGAGCGAGTGGTGAGCGGGGAGCGAGGATGAGCTTCCAGATTAGGATCAGACTCACCCTCGGGGGGACCTTCCATATAAACATGCTCAGACACCCTGCTCGAGGAGGTGAGGGTACGATGATACATGATTGAGACAGCCAAAGCGCGCGATGACGGCGAGTCAGATGGGGGGGCGGCCGAAACGCCCAGAGGACGAGCGCGGCGATCGAGCAGAGACGTATACATGTCGTGTGCGCCGACAGTGTGCGTGATCGCGGCACCAGGTGGGTCCGCACGCTCTGAACGACTCAAACGGCGTGTTCCGCTGCTGTAGTTGCGTGTTGGGGCAAGTCGCGGACATGTATTTGCATATAAGAGTTCATCTACCACCATAGAGTCACACACGGCAAGATCTACGCGGAGATCACGCCACACACAACTGGAGATCACGCAACTTGACGATTTCTGGAGAGATGTATTGGGGAGAGAGACTCTGTTGAGAGAGAGGTGAGAGCTAAGTTATGAGTGGAGCGTGAGACTGAGAGAGGGGAGAGCAGTCGAATACGACGCCGGCGACCAAGCCGCACGCCGCGCCTTCGGGCGCTCGCCAACGCGTGTGCGAGCCAGGGCACCATCAAGGTCGCGCCATTCGCCTCGGTAGAGTCGTCGAGCATCCAGAAAGGCACCGGCACCGTCCTCGGCGCGAAAGGGTGGTGCTCGCCCTCGCGCAACTAGGCTTAGATGGCTGCGACGGCCTCGAGCTCCAGCGCAGTTCCATAATGCAACACGGGAACCGGGACTACGCACCTCGCCGGCTTGTGGGCGCCCATGAAGCTCGCGAACAACGCGTTGAACTCGGCCCAGCAGTCGATGTCCGTGATGTAGACGCGGACTGAGAGCAGACTGTCTGTGTCCGTCCCCGCTTCTTCGAGGATCGCCTTGAGATTGCTGAACACCTGGCGCACCTGCTCCGCAAACGGGCGGCTGCCAAGCTTCTCGCCCGCAGGCGTGATCGGCAGAAGCCCACTCACATACATGCGATCCCCATGCACGATCGCCTGTGAGTAGTGGCCGACGCCCGGAGATGCGGCCTTGCCCGTGTGGATGTGTCTGAGCTTGCGCTTTGGTGCACGTCGCGCCTCGTACGCGGCAGCGCAGGCGATGAGCGTTATGGCCGCGAGGTACGAGCCGACTGGATAGCCTCCGAAGCGCATTTTTCCCGATGAGTGTGAATTGTCTCAGAAACGACCTTTTCAACTGTGAGTTGGTCCCGAGAAGGCACCGAAAGACCCACAGCGCGCTTGAGGCTCAAAAAGCCGCGCTGGCGGCCCGCCAGTTGGTGCCCCAGGGCTGCTTTTCGCGTTTTCGGCGCAGGCCCTCGGTCGAGTCTGGTGGAAGGCATGGCCGCTAGCACGACGCGCGAGCTCGACGTCAACATGTCGCCGCAGCTTTGCATGGCGCCTGGGTTCAACCACAGGCCGACCGCAGCCTCGCATGGCGCCTGGGTTCAACCACAGGCCGACCGCGCATCTTCCGCAAGGTGCAGCGCTTGCGCCAGGTGCGTTTCTGCGTTACCGGCCGCCGGTGCTTCGAACCCAATCCGTCCCGCCTCGCTCCTTGCCCGAGTAGGCCTCTCGCTCCTTCCACTCCTCACGCCCATACCTCACGCCACACCGTCGTCGCGTGCCATCGTTACGTGCTGCTGCTCCTCAGGTCAAGCTGCTACGCTCGCAGCAGGTGCGCGCGAGCGCACAGGTGCTCCGACCCCAGTCCCTGCCGCCTCGCTCATCGCCGTGCATCTGATTGGTCGCCTTCCACTCCTCACGCCCATATCTCACGCCACACCGTCGTCGCGTGCCATCGTTGCGTGCTGCTTGCTCCCATCCACCCACAGCTCTTTCATCTCCAGCGAGCTCAACCCTGCCGAGCTCATCTGCACCTGCAAGGGCTACAAGGTCTCGAGCAACTGCTCCCACACTATAGCAGTCACAGCCCTGTTTATCACTGATGCTCAGTGCGTATCAGGCTGGAAGTCCTGGACGACGAGAACGACGAGGACGACGAGGGCGCTAAGGCCAATAGGCCATGACGACCTTCAACCGAGGGCTCGAACCCCTCCTTTGCCAATCGGCCGCTGCTGACGCGCCGAGCGGTGCAGCCGAGCGTCAAGAAGAGCAGCGTCAGGAGGAGCGGCGTCAGGAGCTTGAATGTGGGCAAGCGAGCCGCACGCACGTGCGCGTCCTACTTGACCAAGTTCTGGAAGGACAGCCAACTCCCGATGCGGTACAACTGGGGCCTGTCGTGCATGCCACTGGGGGGCTACAACACGTACACCACGACGCAGTCACCAATCAACAAGCAGCCACACCGTCGTCGCGTGCCATCGTTACATGCTGCTGCTCCTCAGGTCAAGCTCGTGCTACGCTCGCAGGTTGGAAGCTGGGTACATTCCGAGGGGTCATCCGGCGTCGTCCCTGGCTTTAGTTGGCTTCGAATCAGATGCGACCTCGGACCAAAACCGACCCTTATAAGGGGCACATCGCAGCATACTACGAGTTCCGCGTGACCCCCAAGGGCCTCGTTGCACAGCTGGCAAAGAAAGAGGCCACCCGATTATACGAGCCCAAGTACCTCGAGCACGGCCATGGATGGTCCGGATGGGTGCCCCTGGAAGCCAATTTCGTGCGCTTCAAGGTGTCCCGAGCACATACCGACAAGACTGTCAAGGTCCGCTGTCGGCCCAGGTACACCTACATGGGCTTCCTAGCCAGTGGTCCGGGCATCCCCGTCCCCGAGAGCTGGGTGCTTGCCCAAAAGGGCGAAGGTTGGGTGAAGACCCTTGGAATGTGCAAGACATCCTTGTGGTTGGGGAGACAGGTGCCAATCCAACCAGGCGCAGCAGCTCCCTCGAGCGTCGAGTCCCGTGACACGGTGCCACCTATGATCGCTACGGCCGTCACTGGAATTACCGGGTCACGGGATTCCGCTCACGCTTCTGATAGTGCCGGGAGTCGGTTGAGCGCTTCGAGCTCGCAAGAGCTCAGCGTTCCCGACATCCGGTATCCTCAAGGCGACAGGGACTTTTGCGCCTTTTTCGGATTGGCATCGGCTCTCCACCATTCGGGCATGCTGGCGCAGGCCAAGGTGCTCGTCGACATTGCACAGGCATCGCTTGTGGCGCACTATTCGCGATGGCAACTTGTGGCGCGATCCTTCTCGTCATGAGTCAGCGTGTGGCACCAGCAGGTGCGCACGAGCGCACCGGTGCGCTCCGACCCCAGTCCCTGCCGCCTCGCTCATCGCCGTGCATCTGATTGGTCGCCTTCCACTCCTCACGCCCATATCTCACGCCACACCGTCGTCGCGTGCCATCGTTGCGTGCTGCTTGCTCCCACCCACCCAACCGCGCTCCCGATCGTAGGCGGTAGGGAAGGTACGTTTCTGTTTCGAAGGACCCGGTTACCGAACTTTGGTACTTGCGACCTGTCCCCCTCACACAAGCTTTCAATCCCGCAACTTCCTCTGAAAACCGCGTTCCCCCCCCTTCCCCCCAAACCTCCATTGCATGCTCGCTAATACGCCGTGACAGCGCCTGATACTGAGAGCAAAAAATGGTCCAGTAGCACATGGATTAGCAGCGATCTTCCTACTCCTCGGCTGCGCCCCTGAGTGCTCCGGGCACGCGCCGGCTCCACGCGCGACGCCGAGCAAGCCGTATGTGCCACAGGCCATGGCTCGAACGGCCAGTAAGCCGCTGGTGGTCTTGCCCATGATGTACGGTGCTGCGGCTGCGCAGCTGGCCAACGCTGCATGGGCGGCGGTTCCCGGACCGTTCATGGATGCGATGCTGGCGTCCACAGCTCTCGCGCTCTTGTGCGACTTTGGTCCTTCTGCCGTGCGTGATGTCTCCACTAGCATCGAGGCTCAGGCCACGAGCGTGCTCGCCGTCATGGATGCTTCACCCAACCAGATCCTGATCGACAACTTCGTGCACAACCTGAGCCCAGCGGACGACGAGATGGTCGCCCTCAAGGAAGAGGCGGTGCAACGGCTCTCCGACGTGAACGCATGGTCCGCCTTGGTGCGCTTCCGGGTGGCTGCCGACGCGCTGGGCGTGTGGCTCTTGCACCGAGGGACGTACGCTGGAGCCGCCGTCCTCCTCGCCGCCCACTCCATCTACTGGAGCAGCGGCGGCGCGAGCGCCAGGGTCGATCGGTTCGGGAACCGCACACCGCTCCCGGCTCGGTTCGCAAGGCTGATGGCCGTGGCTACGGCGAGCCTCGCCCTCTCCGCGGCCGTTGCGAGTCTTGGCCAGCGGGGCAGCGCATCCCGGCTCCAGTCATTCGCGGGCTGGGCCTATTCGGTCGGATTGGCCTTGACGCAGCTGACACGGATTGTGGCGGGTCGCGTGCAAGCGACCGGACGCATGCCGGCCTCTGAGGTTGGAGGGTGACTCGCCGTAACTCGCCTGCGACCGGGGGCGGGGTAAAGTCGCTGTTCCCGATCCCGTGTGTGCGTGCCGGTGTGCGCGCTGTGACCGTTACCTGTGTCCTTACGGGCCTTAAGAAAGCCCCGGGCCGCCACCGGCACCCCGCGTGCACCCGGATGGCGTGTACCTGTCTGTACCGCCCTTAAAATAGAGCGAACGCTCGCGGTCTCGCGGACGTGCACTCGTGACTCGAACGCGAGAGTCCGACACAACGCGAGAGTCCGACACAACGCGAGAGCCGATGCCGACCTCCAGCGGTACGGTTGCCCCACCCAAAGGATGTTCTATGAACACGCGGTGCTACACCTACTCTCGTACGAAAGCGCTCACCTTGGCGCTCACGTCATGTGGAGTCCACGTCCTTGGAAGTGCTCGTCAGCGGCGAGGGCTTGGCACCTACGAGCCAGCCCAGTGGCTCCTTAGCCAGATTACCGAGGCCCTCGAAAACGATGGTCCGAGCATCTCGCTTCGCAGATTGAAATCTCCGAGTATCTCGCTTCGGGTCTTGTGAGGCGAGACGGACTGCGGTGAGCGCCTTCTGAGCTGCATCCTGCTCGAGCCCCATCCTGGTCCAAGACCTGAGCCTCGCGAGGACTCCCTGGGATGGGCTTCGGTACAGGTCGACAGTGAGCGCCTCGACGGCTTCTCGGAATGTCGGCCACTTGGAGGGGCTGATTTGAAGCGTGCGTCTCAGCGCGTTCTCCTGGTAGATGTGCACGCACGGCACCGCCTTGATCCCGACTTGATCCCGGCAAAACTCCTTATGCGCCAGCGTGTCCACCGTGAAGAAGCGGCTGCCTGTGCGCTTCCCAAGCCTCTTGGCCATCTGCTCAAACAGTGGCGCTGTGGCGATGCAGGCTTTGCAACCGTCGCGTTCGAACTTGAGGACGACCAGGGAGCCCCGTGGCACAGCATCCAGCGCCGCCTGTAGCTGGTTCACGCTCCCCAGTGCCTCAATGCAACCCGGCCGATGGCCCGCCGCCCATTCGTGGTCGGCAACCACAGAGTTGAAGGAGGATCTCGGATCACGGCCGAAATTGTCGGCGTTGCTTGCGAGCGCACGTACGCTGCCAGCAACACGTGGATGTGGAGGGCAGCGCACGGAAATGATGCTTGCACCGAAGGAGATCGTGGCGAGCGGGGCAAACCACATCGACGCGCAGATGAGCTCGCCGACTCACTCCGATATGCCCCGCCTCATGCGAATTAACGAAACGCCGGGTGCTCGGGAAGGCGCTTCGTTTGAGGCGCGATTTTTGGATAAATACTGAAGTTCAGACCAGCGGCCCAAACATATACTCCGCCGTGTGCCGATACGCAGGAGGCAGCTGCTCACCGCTCTGATGCGCCAGCGGCTGGCGCGTGGGCATGTTGCGCGGCGAGGCACCGTACGAGCGCGGCTTGGCCTGGGCGCGCGGCGAGCTGTGGTAGACGGGCGAGATGGGCGGCGACGACGCGCGCGCGAGCCGCGGATCGAAGATGGGCGCCTGCGACGCCATCGGACGCCCGAGGATCAAATCTGACGAACCTGACGAACCGCTCGTGTTCTGCGCGTAGCTCGAGCGGCCGAGAAAGTCGCCGAGCACCGATTCGGTCGAGAAGATGGCGCTGGGGAAGGCGGCCGGCTGCACTTCCACGTGCGGCACAGTGCGCCGCGCGCCGTCCCGCCGCGACGGCGCGCGTGGGCTGCCGCTGCCGCTGAGGGAACCCACCACGTTCGGACGAGGGAAGAGGGCCCGAACGTACGCAGCACCGAGGCGTTGCGCATCCGCGAGGGACACCATCCCAGCGGGTGCTGTGGGCGGGAAGGGGCCTACCGCGAGGCTCGAGGCGGCGCCCGCAACCATCTTGTCGAGCATGCCGCGACCCGTACTGCCCGGAGCACCCTCGCTGGGCGCCGTGTTGGGCGGCCCAGGCGGCCAGCGACCTCCATCGAGGCGCCGCGGCGACATCGGCGTCCGCGGCATCAGCGGGGCCGCGGTTGCGGCGCGGCTCGTCTCGCGGAAGGCGTCAAATATGGGGACGCTCGGCGGCGGCAGATCGATGATCTCGCCACGCAGCGTCACCGGCGCGCTGAGCGTCGCACGGGCCTGCGCTACAGTCCACTCATGATCTGCCGGGCGCTGCCGCCTCCACGGCTCCCTCTGGAGGCGCTGCTCGTGCTCCCGCTGCGTGGCCCATTGCATGCGCTTGAGGTGGCGGATCATGTCCTGCGAGCTCGGGGTGTCGCTGCGTACCGCCTCGTCCCTCTGCGTCGGCGGTATCCAGATCGGCATGGGACGGCTCATGTTGGCCATGCCAGAGAGGGTCTCGCTCGTCATATCGGCTCTTTTGCTCATGGCTCTCAATGGAGGGGCCGACGATGTATCTGGGCCGAGCTCGCGCACCCATTCCATCTTCGGGTCGTCGCGCTCCTCAATCCACGGCATCTCCGTAGCGTACGCCGAGTCAGTCGTCCTAGCCGGTGGTGGTGCCGGCGGCTCATGCGTGCGAGCGCCCTTATGAGCGAGCATGGGCGATGGGATGTGGTGCGCCGGCGGCTGTATTAGCAGCGCAGAGGTTCCCACGGCCAGCTTCGCGTGCGCAGACACTGTTGAGCGCTCGGCCATTTCGTTGGCCGGACGAAGCCAGTCGCTCTCAAACTTTCAGCGTATGTGGAACTTGCCGCACGCCGTATTGAGCGCTTCGACCCCGCCCCAAACCACCCCGACCACTACGCAGCTGGGTGCAGGCAGCTCGCGATTCACCGGTAGCGCCTGAGCCGATTGTCGCTGGGCGCTCCCGGGATGTTTCATCTTTGAGACCTCCGTCCATAGCGACAGTGGCCCTCGTGCTTGGGGGTCCGGAGAGTGTGCGCGCGTTGTGTTGAACCGCAGCAGCAGCATCTTTGAGAAGTTTGAGCGGTTTCACCCGCGCGGACCGTAGCATCGCGAGGGTTCGAAGACGGCGACATGAAAGGGCTCGCCGCCGGAGCTCAGTCCGTATCGGCTTCGGAGCTGCGCCGCCGCCAAGAGCTCAGTCGAGGTCTCGCACAGGACACGGCAAATGATGCGTCGCGCTTCGCCGAATACGATCTTGATGCGAACAGGAAGCTCGATTTTGAAGAATTCCTCAAAATGCAACCTGCGTCCGTGCACGCCAAGCACAGTCGGGAGGAGATTCGGAAGTGGTTCGATGCCGCCGATGATAACGGCGATGGCGAGCTCAGTATCGAGGAGTTCTTCAAGTGGTCGTTGCACAAGGCCTCTCAAAAATTTGGCGAAACGACGCTGAATACCGTATTCGAAAAATTTGACAAGGACAGGTCAGGGTACTTGAACGCTTGGGAGTTTGAGCAAGCGGCGACCGAGATGGGCTTTGGCGGCGTCGCAGATCACCTCTTCAAATCGCTCGACCACGACTGCTCCGGCACGGTCACATACTCGGAGCTTATTGCGTCGTTACAGGCCGGCACCACTGAAGTCGACGTCGAGACGAAGACGCTCTTGTCGTCGCTCCTGTGGACGGCTGACGTCGGCGTCAAGTCGGAGTCGAACCGGAGCCTCAAGACGGCAGTTGATGAGGTCCAGGGTCGGGACGTGCCGACTGTTATGTACGAGCTGCGCGAGGTCCTGCTCAAGCACGGCGGGCAAACCATCGACCTCATGAAGCTCTTCGACGACGACGCCACGAACGAGTACATCATCGACGACATGGAGTTCACCAAGGCGATGCGCACGCGCTTTGGCTTCAAGGGTACGAAGAAGTTGCTCGACAACGTATTCAAGGCCATCGCCAACGGTCGCCGAGCGGGCATAGGCTTCGATGAGTTCTACGAATTCGTCCGGGGCAAGAAGCATTCGTTTGACCGTCGCTTGAAGCTCACGGATGACATGCGCCTGCTCCCCCCGCCGGGGACCACGCTCGACTCTCTGGTGTGGGACGTGAACACGCTGCTCGTGCTCATGCAACAAATGATGGCGCGCTGCAACATTGGTCCGATGGATATCATGCGTGCGTGGGACGTGGATGAGAACAGGCAGCTCAGCAAGCCCGAGTTCTTCGGCCATGTTGAGGCGCTCTTGGATGGGGCGAGTCGCGACCTATGGGCAAGCGAGGTGGCCAAGGTAGCCAAGCAGGCTTACGAGCACGTGGCCGCTCTCGGCTCGGGCAGGTCGAGCGCCGACCCGCGCAAGCAGATCGACATAGTCCAACTGGAGCGGTGGCTGAACACGCCGTGCGACCAACCGATCGCGGTCAAACTGAGGGGCTCTAGGCAGGCGATGCGTAACCCGCCACCGACGGAGGAAAGGAAGGTGCGGCCACGAGTGGACGTGGCCGCAAAGGTCAGGGCGGATATTGAGGCCGCGGCCGAACGGGCGGCGAGGGCCAAGGAGGAGTACCTGGCCGAGGAGAGGAAGGATCTGGACAGGTTTGTTAAGTCGCGCAATAGCAGCATGCCGGTCCAGCGTTGGGAGGTGCCCCCGCAGCTCGCCCCTCCGCCGCATCCGGTGTTCGGCTCCCAGCGCATCACTCTGGGCTCGCTCAAGCGCTGGAAGGAGGACAACACCAAGCTCGGGAGCAGCCCAGAACCGGAGTTCTCCAGAACCGGAGATGCGGAGTTTGCCCTGCTGCCGTGGGCCCGGAGCTTGCAACGCTCGCACAGCCACCTGGTCTCGCCGAGCGCGTCGCCCATAGGCGGCAGGAAGATCCTCTCCAACCTGGATGTCCTCGCAAGGAAAAGCGTCTCAAAGGTTGGTCCTCACAAGCTCGCGTCGCTCACGCAGAGCGCCTCGACGCCGCTCCTCGACCCGTTAATTGATGCGCTCGAGAGCATCAACAGGTCCAGGAGCAACCTGCTGCAAGGCTCGGGCGCTCAGCCGAGCGACACGAACCCGAACTTGAAGAAGGCTGGGACTCCCGTCATCCTTCGTCCAGTCACCATGCTGGGGCCGCAGCTGGACATGCTCTTCGAAGAGGAGGACACGACCTTTCGCCGCACGTACACGCCCCTGGATCGCATGCGCGTATCCACGCCCCTGTGGGAAGTGGAGCGCTCGAACCTCTTGCGGTCGCGAGAATCAGTCCGTGCTCTGCTCACGCCCATGCGAGACGAGGACAAACCGCGCGACAGCAAAGGGCGCCCGCAGACGCCGCTTTGGAGGTTGTTTTAGAGCGCTTTGCGTGCATGTGAAACAGTAACACTGATTGTCGAGCAAGCCCGCAGAGACCAGAAAGCTGGCAATATCGAGTGTGGCCGTTTCGTTTGCATGCAAACGCCGGCGTCGTGAGTTTTCATCCATTTTCGCATCACACCGTGTTTTCGTTCCGCGTTCTAATTCGGTATTGCGGCGCGCTTCAGCCCCAAGAATGCCACCCAAGATGACAGTCGCTTCGCGGACACCGGATGCACGTGGGCCACCGTCGGCGCGCGGGCCGCCAACGGCGCAGGGCGGGGGGAAAAAGCCCGGTTCCAGGAAAGCGGCTGCGGCCGCTGCCGTCGAGCAAGCCAGCGAGGGGCCGGTAGAGCAAGCGATGGACGACACGATGCTTTTCTCCATTAACGAGGCCATTGATGCGGTGGTCGAAGCCGAGGCAGCGGCCGCCGAGGCAGCGGCCGCCGAGGAGGCGGCTGCCAAATTTCGCAGCGCCCATGTCGATCCGGGGCCTCCTCCGAAGCTCGCCGGCATCCTGCGCACACCGCAACCTGAACCTCTGCGCCTCGCGGCTGGACAGCCCCTGCTGCTGCTGCCCGACCTGGCCGGGCGCCGGGCGGGTGCGGAGGGATCGACGCGCTTTGGCGTCGTCGGCGCCGACGGGCGCAGCGTCGCACAGCTCATGCGGTGCCGAGGCAGCGGGCAGCCGCCGCCATCGCACGGGCCACGCGGCGGCGACGACGGAGGCGCTGCTGCTGCTGCGCTCATCGATCGTGACGAGATGGAAGACGAGATGATGGTGAGCCTGGAGCAAAGCAGCTTGATCGCGTTGCCGTGGCAGCTACCCGACGGACCGCCGCCCATCGAGTGTTGGACCGACTCGCTTCTGACCGATGTCTCGACCATCCGCACGACCCTGCGCCAATCGCTCGTCGTGCTCCAAAAAGCGAGCACCCGCCTGGAGCGCTTGCGTGCGAACAACAAGGGATTGGGCGAGGGGGCGCACGAGGCCAAGGACAGGGTGGCGAGTGCAGAGCGCGCCCACGAGGACGCGATCCAAGCGTCGGAGTCGGCGGTCAATGAGCATGCAACTGCGATAAGACGTGTGCTCGAGAAGCAGGAAGAGATTCGTCAATCGGCGAGGAAGGGCGGCGAGTCAACGGCCGCGTTGGAAGCGAAGCGGTTGGCGGAGGCGAGGGCGAAGAAGGAGGCCGAGGCGCAGGCGAGATCTCGGCTTGATCTCGGCTTGATCTCGGAGGATCTCGCGCCTGCGATAGCGTCTGATAGCGTCTGATCGCGTCTGATAGCGTCTGATGATCATCTGAAGATCTCCGCTCGGCTCGTCTGTTCCCTCCCTCTCCCTCCCTCTCCTTCTATCCCTCTCTTTCTCCCTGTCTCCCTCAAGGAGCTTTCTCTGTCTGTCTCTCTCTCGCGCGCAGAGTGCCGTCGTGGACGAAGCGGTACAGCTTGCTGAAGATGCCCAACAAGCGCATCGGAGGGCCTGGGATGCGCTCGGGGCCGCACAGAAGGCCGTTGTCCAATCCTTCCAGGCAACGGCCTCCTCGCTGATTGCAACTGATTGCACCTCCGATGACCTCTGATGGGCACTTCAATCATTGCAGGCAACGGCCTCTGATTGCAACTGATTGCAACTGATTGCACCTCCGATGACCTCTGATGAGCACTCCAATCATTGCAGGCCGCGCCCGAGGTCGAGGTGGAGAAGGCGGCGGAGTTGTACGAGATGCGTGCTCGCAAGCGCATGGACGAAACTAAAGAAACCGCCGAGACGGAGCGCGAGAAGCTCGCTGCGGCGCTCGAGGTCGCCAAGGTGGCGGCCGAGGAGGCCGAGGAGGCGGAGAAGGGGGCGGGGCTGAGTGCAAGCGACGCGCGCAAGGCGGCGGAGGAGCTCGTGAGATTGCAGGTGATGACCTCTTGATTGCATCTGATTGCCTCCCTCATTGCATGCAGGCGGAGGAGCTCTCGAGATTGCTGGTGATTGCTCCTCTGATTGTCATCGGATGGCTCTTCTGAGTGTACTCGAAGTGCCCTCTGATTTCCCTCTGAGTGCCCCACTCTGAGTACCCTCCTGATTGCCATCTGATTGCTACCAACGCCCTCCTGATTGCCCTCCTGATTGCCCTCCTGATTGCCCTCCTGATTGCCCTCCTGATTGCCCTCCTGATTGCCCTCCTGATTGCCCTCCTGATTGCCCTCCGAGTGCGACTCCCCCCGCCACTAAGCCTCATCTGCCCTCCCCACTACCCACCCCCAAACCCCACTAACCACCCCCCACTAACCCTCCACTCATCATTCCCCACAGCTCGACGTGGACACCAAGGAGAAGGAGAAGCGCGAGGCGCTTGAGGCACGCACTGCTCGCGAGAAGGCGGCCAGCCCTGCATGCAAGTGCTCACTACGGCGCCCACCCTCTCTGTTCCCCACAGGCCCGCACGGCTCGCGAGTCGGCGTTGGCGGCGGCGATCGAGTCCGCAGGGCGCGCGGAGGCAGATTTCACAGCACGCGAGCGGCCGCTCCTCGAAGCGAGCGCCGTAGCGGGCGCGGAGCTCGAGGCCTGCGTGGCCGTTATCGCCACCATTCAGTCGGACAGCCTCAGAGGTCCTATGGCCCTTTTGCATGCATTCCTCGAGCAGGTGATGTGGCCACTAATGACCTCTGATGGCCCTTTTGCATGCATTCCTCGAGCAGGTGATGACCTCTGATGACCTCTGATGACCTCTGATGACCTCTGATGACCTCTGATGACCTCTGATGACCTCTGATGATCTCTAATATGCCGCTGATCGTGTGCATGCATGCGTACGTGTATCTCGATGTGCAGATGCGGCTGGGGATCAGCACCGACCGCGACGCACTCGCTGAGCAGGTGATGACCTCTGATGATGACCTGTGATGACCTCTGATGGCCACTGACGGTCGCGTCCTCGCTGGGCAGCTTCGGATGCTTGAGACGGCGCTTGGTCCCATATTAGGGCCGAGCCGCGTCTCAACCGGCGCCCACGACGGCGCCCACGATGGCGCCCACGACGGCGCCCACGATGGCGCCCAAGACGGCGCGTCGGAGAGGAACCCGGATGAGATGAGCGTCGTGGCGAGCGTTCCACAGCCGCTGGCCGCCACCGTCGAGGCGGCGCTCGCGACGGCGCGTCGACCGTTACACGGCTGGGCCGAGCGGCTGGCGGCGGACGTGACGAAACTCGACGCTATTCGCCGGCGCATGCCCGAGGTGCTCGAGACGGCGCGCGTGCTCTCCGAGCGCCACGTGGCTCAACGGATCGCAGAGGACGCGGGAGCGGTTACGGGAGCGGTGACGGGGGCGGCTACGGGGGCCGCGGCGCGTGGCCAGCTCGACACGGCGCGTCGCCAGCTCGACCGAGTGCTCGGCACGGCGCTTAACCCCACAGCGCCGCACCGGGCGGCACGGAGGAGTGGTGCCCATCACGACGCGATCTGGCGGGCGGCGGATCGCGCGGGCGGCGGTGTGCCCGGTACGGCGCCGCGTCGCCGAGGCTCGATCTCGGACTTCCCTTTGAAGGCAAGCCCGAGCTCTTCCCTTAAGGACAGCGTCGTGGTGGGCACGTCGCCCAGCCCAACGCGGACGCTGTCGCGAGAGCGCCCGACACGGCGCCGGCCACAGCCGGGGACCGGTGCGCCCACCACGACGCCTCCTCAGGCGACGGAGGATGACGCACGTTGCAACGCGGCGCTGGCCTCGTCAACTCATCAGGCTTCATCAACTCATCAGGCTTCGTCAACTCATCAGGCTTCGTCAACTCCGGCGGCGGCGGCGGCGGACGCGGCCAGTCGAGCAAGCGATGCGATCCTCGTGGCGAGGGAGGCGGCGGAGGCGGCGGCTGTAACGGCTGCCACCGCGACCGAGGCGCTGCTCGCGAGCTCGGAAAATCTCCCACTGAGATCTCGGGCCGAGCTCAGCGCCAAATTAACGAAGCTGCGCGGCGCGATCTCGGACGGCGAGCTCCGGGGCAATCTCCCCGATCTCATCGATGCCCTCAGAGTCGTCGACTTCCACAGCCTCGCGGCGGAGGCGTTACGCGCAACCGGGGCGGCGGGGCTGCGCCGATACGGCGCGGGGCAGCGCCTTCTCGTGCGCAGGCCGCTGCACGGCCTTGACTCGTCGAGTGAGGGCGCCGTACTGGGCGCCGCCTCGGAGGGCGCTGCCCCGAGCGCCGCCTCTGGGGGCGCTGCCCCGAGCGCTGCCCTGCGCGCTGCCCCGGCCGTTGCTGCCCACCCCCCCTCGAGCAGCAGCTACGAGTGGGTCGCAGTCCAAGTGATCGATGTGGACGTGCTCGGCACACACTTGCTCTGCATGCTTGACGAATCTCGGGACGAGCTCACCTCGGAGATATGGATGCGGCTCCACCCATGGAATCATGTGCCACGGCAGCTGCCCGCCGTCGCGTACGAGGCTCTGCGCGAGTGGTACGCCGAGCTGATTGCGTCGGATTGCGTCGGATTGCGTCGGATTGCTTCGGATATGGCTTCGGATGCCTTTGGATGGCTTCCCTTGATTTGGGAGTATTCATCCCTGATGATCATCATGATTGCGACCCTATCTATCAACCACTTCCCGTCATGGCCACCTGCCTTATTAGGTACCTTCGCACCCTCGCCTTCCACAACATGCACGTGCTCGACGCTCTGACTGGCCGGAAGCTCCACGTGCTCACGCAGTGTGTCGCGATTGGGGTCACGCTGAGGGCGCCCGAGGCGACGCGCGAGGCCGAGGTCGGTGAGATCGTCGGTGAGGTCATCGGAGATGCGAGCTCGTTTAGTGAGATCGTCGGAGATGCGAGCTCGCTCAGCCTTTGGATGCGCCGCGCCCACGATGTATGCTGCGCCGGGGGACCGGTTCGTGACCCACCGAGCGCGTTGCTACTTGGAGGCGCGGCTACAGGCAAGAGCACCGTCATGGCCCAAGTCCTCGCGCACATTGTGCAGGTACGCAAGCCTTTTGTGTGCCACTGAGAACCTCTGAGGTTGCCACTGATGGCCCATGTGCTCACTACGGCGCCACCTCTCCTTCCCACAGGCGGCACGGGCAGGGGAGACGGCGCTCGTCCCAATCTACGTGCGCGTGCAGCAGCTCCAGAGCTTCCTTCAAAGCGATCCAGACACCTTCGCCGCCAGTGGCAATTGGATCGAAGCCTTCGTGCAGCTCGAGTATGCGAACGCGCCCGAGGCCCACCGCATGCTACGTCAGGTGAGCACTTACTGATGAGCCTTTGATTACTGATGAGCCTATGCTTTTCGCCTCCGAGAGCGCCTTCGATTGCGACCGTAATCGTGACCGCAATGCCGCATGTTTCGTCAGGCGCTCCTCGGCCGGCATGTATGCATCTTGATCGACGGGCTGAATGAGGCATCCACCGAGGGGGGGCTGGGGGGACAGGGGGGTACCCTCGACAGCATAGAGCGCCACCTGACAGAGGTACTCGCACCGCAAGGAGGCCTCTGATGACCACTGATGACCACTGATGACCACTGTGATGCCTCGGATTGCCCGTCTGATGGGGCTTTGCATGCAAAGCAGGTACTCGCACCGCAAGGGCACGTGCTCCTCGTCGCATCGCGCCCTACCGGTATCCACGAGGCTCGCTTTCGCGCCTTTCGGCGTGCGGAGCTCTCTCTCCTCACCGTCGCTCAGCAGGTGCATCTGATTGCACCTGATTGCATCTGATTGCATCTGATTGCATCTGATTGCATCTGATTGTCTCTCCTCACCGTCGCTCAACAGGTGCATCTGATTGCACCTGATTGCATCTGATTACACCTGATTGCATCTGATTGCATCTGATTGTCTCTCCTCACCGTCGCTCAACAGGTGCATCTGATTGCACCTGATTGCACCTGATTACACCCGATTGCATCTGATTGCATCTGATTGTCTCTCCTCACCGTCGCTCAACAGGTGCATCTGATTGCACCTGATTGCACCTGATTGCACCTGATTGCATCTGACTGCATCTGAACGCATCTGATTGCATCTGATTGCATATGAGTGCGACCGGATTGCATACATATGAGTGCGACCCGATTGCGACCCGATTGCGACTTGACGCCCTTCGCCACTGCCCAACAGGAGATGGCCATTCAGACGTCCTTAGGGGAGGAGAAGGCGGCGCGGCTGCGCCCGTACATAGAGCACACGGTGCCGGTGGACGTGCAGTCAGGGCTGCGCATCTCAACAAACCCTTTGATGCTCTCGATGGTGAGAGCCTTCAAATTGCGACTGATTGCGACAGATTGCGACAGATTGCGATGGATTGTGATGGATTGTGATGGATTTCGACTGATTGCGACTGATTGCGACTGATTGCAGGTGAGCTTTACCTTCGAAGCAACGATCGCTTCCGACAGACCGATGCCGGAGACCATCGTGGGCTTGTACGAGATTGCAACCTGCGCTATGGCGGACGCAGCCGTTGAGGGCGCACCGGAGTTGCGCGGGCAGCTGGGGGCGCTCCTGACGGCTCTCTTCTACCAGGCGAGCTGAATGCCACTGTTGATGTATTGATAGCGTACCGATGACGGCCCTCTTCGATCTGATTGGGAACTGAGTACGTCTGAGTGGGTCTGATGACGACCCTCTTTCTAGACCGGGCGAACTGAATGCCCCTGTGGTTGCCCCCAATGGCAGGCCCACGTCACGAATCAGCTCATCATATCACACGATCACGTCGAGACGGTCATCAATCAATTTGAGGCTGCGGCGGCGGTGGCGGCGGAGGCGGAGGTGGCGAAGGCGAAGGCGGCAGCGGAGGCGGCAGCGGCTGCAGCGGAGGAGGCGGAGGCGGCGGCGGCGGCGGCGGCGGCGCGCGCGTCGGAACGTTGGAAGTCCGCAGGCGCGGCGGTCATGAAGGAGGCGATCTCGGTGGCGGTGGCGTTGGATGGGGCAGCTGATGAGGGGGCCGCCGGGGAGGGGAGGGCGGAG
>Ga0210246_100257_pt1 | contig 47213 bp, 32 predicted proteins | sample ChrtobMetaP3_8mM_FD_155469 | JGI IMG/M metagenome (GOLD analysis project Ga0210246, IMG submission 155469) | Chrysochromulina tobin associated microbial communities from unialgal haptophyte culture, Seattle, Washington, United States - P3_8mM | ecosystem: Host-associated > Algae > Haptophytes >...
GGCAAGGTGCTGCACACTCTCACCGACCCATCGATCGTGAGCGTCACGTACGCTGAGGAGCATTGGTCTGTTGAGTCGCTGCTCACGCGCATTGCGACGGCGCGTGCGCCCAAGTACCACGCGCTCATCGACACCGGCGCGCTCATCACCGGCAAGACGAACCACGAGGTCGCCGAGTACCTTTTGGCCAACGGGCTGTCGGCCTGGTGCGAGGGCGTCGTCTTCATCGACGAGAGCGACGAGAAGGTGATCCTGGTCAAGGCGACTGGGCGCGTGCTCAAGCTCTCGCAGTGCGGCATCAGCCTCGAGAAGCGGTTTGCCTTCTACGACCAGATCCACACGACGGGCATGGACATCCAGCACACGCTCACCGCGCGCGCGGCCCTCACCCTCGGAAAGGACATGGTGTTCCGTGAGCTCGCGCAGGGCGCTTACCGGATGCGCGGCATCGGCATCGGGCAGGGCGTCACCCTGTTCGTGATCCCCGAGGTGCAGCAGCTCATCAAGCGCCAGCTGAGCAAGGTGCAGGGCTACAATCCCTCCGGGATCGTGAGCGAGGTGCAGACGCTCAAGGATATTTCGGCCTGGCTCGTCATCAACTCGATGAAGGCCGAGCGCGTGCAGTACAACCAGCTGTGCGCCCAGAACCTCGCCAATATCTGGCGCCAGAATGCCTTCGAGATGCTCCTCGACGGCTACCAGCACTTCAAGGTGCGTGAGGATGCCGAAGGCGGTTTCGTCATGGACATGCTGGGCAAGACCTTCAATTCGCCCACGAAGCCGTACACGCGCACGCCACGCGACTTCGAGAATAAGGTGATCGGGCTCTACTTCGAGGCTGCCAATAACCGCTCCTCGGACCTGTTCAGCGCGCTGCAGGAGCTGTACGACAAGAATGCGAGCTCCTTCGAGCTCGTGTACGTGTCGCTGTGCGACTCGCAGGAGGCGTACGATCAGCGACGCGGCGCGATGAAGTGGCTCGCCGTCCCCTTTTCGCACGTGCAGCGGCGCCAGCAGCTCGCGGAGCAGTTCGAGATGTCCTCCGAGTCGAATGCCCTCGTCCTGCTCAAGTCGACCGGCGAGACGATCACTCGCAACGGCGCGAAGGTGCTCAAGCTGGCCAGGAGCTTTGAGGCGTTCGTGCCTAGCCGGGGCCAAGACCTCGAGAGCCACGACAACATCTCGCTCGATCCGAGCACGATGAGTGCGCGCACCATCAAGACGATTGCCGGCGTGACCAGCAAGAAGGAGGCGCGGGAGCTCGCCGCAGACGCCATCGGCACGGATCCGGACGTGTGCTGTGCGTGGTCGTCACAAGAGAAGATGCTGTACGTGACGAACGGCTGCCTCAATTCGCACCCGGAGCACGGTGCGCAGAACCTTCGGCACGATGCGCTCTGGACCATGTTCTTCGCCTCGTCGGGTGAGACGAGCGTCGCAAAGCAGCAGCGGCTGGTCACAGCCGCCGAGGCGGAGCTGCTGCCAGTGCGCGGCGCGATCGACGCGTGCGTGGGCGCACTCGCGAAGCTGCTGCCACAGGAGAAGGCCGAGATGGCCACATTCTACGAGGAGCCCAAGCTGCCCGCCGAGGTGCAGGCGGCGCTCCTTGCGGCCGCCGAGGCGCTCAAGACGGCGCGAGAGGCCGTCGCCCTCCTGAAGCAGGGCAATGGGCTCGCGGCGTTAGAGGAGGCGCGCTCCGTACTCGAGCCGCCGCCGGAGCTCGAGGCGGCCGTGGAGGCGGTGTGCACGCTGCTCGAGGCGCGCCCTAACTTTTACGATGCGCAGTCCCGGCTGCTCAGGAATCCCACAGCGTTCGTGGACAAGCTGCTCGAGTACAACGCGGTGCGGCTGCCACCACTGGCCCGCTCGAAGCTCACGAGCTTCCTCGCGACGCCTCCCGTGCCCACCACGGCGCCGGCCAACGATGCGCTGCGCACGCTCGCGGCGACGCTGCAGGGCTGGGTGCATGCCATCTTCGCCAACGAGGCCGCCGCTGCTAGGAAGGGCGTCGCGATGGATAAGGTGGCCGTTACACCGCAGCTGTCGGCGGTGTGCGAGGCGGTGTGCGACGTCTTCAAGATCGGGACGGACCGCGAGCCCGTGGGCGACCTGCGCGGCACCCTGATGCTCGCAGCGGCCTTCCCGAATGCCGAGCCCGTCAAATACGAGGCGATGGACGCGCTGTATGCTCAGCAAATGGAGCTCGAAGAGCAAAAGCGACAGTACGAGCCGATCTTGGACGACCTGCAAGATGAGATCCGCATCGCGATCGATCTGCTCAGGGGCGCCTGCGCTGCCAACAGCAGCCTGCCAACAGGAGCCCTCGGAGAACAGCGGCCCCCTGTTCTGATCGACTTGAGCAATCGGTATGCGCACCAGATCGCTGCCGATCTCCTCGCCCTCGAGGGCGAGAATGAGGAGGCTCCGTGGTTGAAGGCCTGTCGGAGCTGCTTCACCGCGCTCTTCTACTTGACGGGAGAGCAGGCAGCACTGGGCGAGAAGGGCAAGACCAACGTGTTTGAGCTCGTGGTGCCCCCCCCGAGCGGCGACCTCAAGCAGGCTGCCTTCCACAAGGTGATGAAACACATGGTCACCAAGGGGTGGGAGGGTTGGGAGGGAGTCAAGAAGTACACGAGCGAGGAAAACTGGAAGGAGACCGCCGAGCTTGCCGCAAGCCTCGAGAAGTCGAAGGAGAGCGTCGCGGAGTCCTTCAAGGACAGTCGCGTGCAGCGCATCGGCGGTGAACAGTTCCAATCCTTCCTAGACCGTGCGACCGAGTACGTGCTCAAGGCCGTCGAGGCGTACACGCTGGCGAGCGACCTGAGCATGGTCGGTGAGCAGGTTGTGGCGCTTGAGAGTAAGATCATCGAGGTGCAGCGGCAGATGGAGGGCACGCTCGCAGTTGAGGACGCCGACGTTGCGGGCGGCGCCTCGATGAAGGACATTGTCTCTCTGCTGCTCAAGACCAAGCAGGACGGCAGCCAGGCGAGCGTCGCACAGGCTGTGTGGGCCCTCAAGCACGCCAAGGGGCAGCGCGAGTCGGCACTGCAGATGCTCACCTACCTCTCACTGGCACGGAAGGTGGTAGCCGCCCTGCGCGAGCCGGCAACGCTGGCCGAGTTTGACCTCGCGTCGGTGCCGCCGTCGACTGAGAACCGAGTGCTGCACGCGCTCCGGGCTGGCGGTGCCACCCTGCGCAAGCAAGCCGAGAGCTTCATGCGTACCACTACGGCGCTCGGCAAGATCGATGCCTGCAAGAAGCACGCCACCGAGGCCAAGGCCAGCGCGAGCTTTTGGGAGGGTCGCCCCTTTCTCTTGCCCAACAGCACTGTGTTCATGGAGGTCGTCGATGGAAAGCTTCACGTCGGCACCGCTACGGAAGTTCCCGTAAAGAGCAGCAAGGACGGCTCGCAGTGGATATGTGTAGTGCCCGGCGTCGCATATCGAAACTCCACCTGTATGGAAGATCGCTGGGTTCCGCCTCCAGGGAGTTTTGATGGACCTCGCGCTGGCACCACGACGTTCGATACAACTGGAGCCGTGTGTGTGTCGTGCGACAGCATCATTACCGCTATCAATCGAGTTGGAGTGGATGGCAATTGGCTCCAAGTCGTCCCCTTTAGCGCTGCTGCTGGCGGCGGCCACTTCGGCGGAGGCGCGCCGGCTTTTTCCAGCGGCGGCTTCGGCGGAGGCGCGCCGGCTTTTTCCGCCGGCGGCTTCGGCGGAGGCGGGCCGGCTTTTTCCGGCGGCGGCTTCGGCGGAGGCGCGCCGGCTTTTTCCGGCGGCTTCGGCGGAGGCGCGCCGGCTTTTTCCGGCGGCGGCTTCGGCGGAGGCGCGCCGGCTTTTTCCGGCGGCGGCTTCGGCGGAGGCGCGCCGGCTTTTTCCGGCGGCGGCTTCGGCGGAGGCGCGCCGGCTTTTTCCGGCGGCTTCGGCGGAGGCGCGCCGGCTTTTTCCGGCGGCGGCTTCGGCGGAGGTGCGCCGGCTTTTTCCGGCGGCTTCGGCGGAGGCGCGCCGGCTTTTTCCGGCGGCGGCTTCGGCGGAGGTGCGCCGGCTTTTTCCAGCGGCGGCTTCGGCGGAGGCGCGCCGGCTGCTGTCGGCGGCGGCTTCGGCGGAGGCGCGCCGGCTTTTTCCGGCGGCTTCGGCGGAGGCGCGCCGGCTTTTTCCGGCGGCGGCTTCGGCGGAGGCGCGCCGGCTTTTTCCGGCGGAGGCTTCGGCGGAGGCGCGCCGGCTTTTTCCGGCGGCGGCTTCGGCGGAGGCGCGCCGGCTTTTTCCGGCGGCGGCCACTTCGGCGGAGGCGTGCCGGCTGCTGCTGGCGACAAGCGCACGCACTTCTGGTCGCTAGCAGCAGCCGGCGCGCCCCCGCCAAAGAGGCCGCCGCCGGAAAACGCCTTCGCGTCTCCGGGCGTGGCCCAGCCTAGCTTCGGAGCGGACCAGCAGGCTCACATGAGCCTCCGGAATATGAATTATGCCACACTGGCGGATCCGGCAACGGTCAAGGGTACAAAGTATCTTCCCATCATGAAGGATGGCACCGTGCTGTTTGCGAGCAAGGACGACGTCAAGGTGCCCCAGCATGAGCACATTCTCAGGTTTCATCGCCGTGATCAACGTTTCGTTTGCGACATGTGCAACAGTTCCTTCAGCGGCGGGGGACACACATACTTCTGCAGCGCCTGCGACTTTGACGCCTGCCTCGCGTGCGCGTCCAAATTCTTCCCACAGCCTGGCAAGAGCCAGAGCGACTCGCAGCCTGCCAACCTTGTGAGCGTGGGCGGCAAGAGCAAGGGCGAGGACGGCAGCAAGGAGGGCGAGGAGAAGGTGGCTGTCAAGCTGTCTGCGAGCACGCCGATCAAGTCGGCGTGCTCGATCGACCCCGACAAGGCGCAGCTGAGCTTCGACGCCGATCGTTCCACTGTGGCCGACATCGACGGCGGCCTGGCAGGCAAGTGGACGCTCAGCTTCAGCGACGCGTGCGTGTGGCTTCACTTTGAGCCCATTGAAGGCGCCGCGGTCGTCAAGAAGGAGCTCAAGTGGCACCAGACTGAAACGTCCGAGACGCCGAGCGAGATATCGGAGCTGCCGGGGTGGCAGTTCCAACCGTATGCATCGCACATGGCCGTCCAGACGCTCAAGTGCGACTCGCTCGCGGCCGCGCGCCACCACGCAGCGCGCGTCCTACTGTCGGACGAGAGCAAGGGTGATATGTTTGCCGTTTGGATCCAAAGTGCGAACACGCTGTACTTCAAGCAGCCAGCGGGCGCCTCAATCCCGAAACTCGAGGGCGAGCCGAATCAAGAGGGCGTCGTCACTTTCTTCCACTCGCGGCACACGCCGGTCTTGGACGAAGACGCGACGGCCAACCTGGCGAGCGCCGAGGTGTGGCTCGCTCGCTGGACGTTTGCGGTCACCGCCTTCGGGCAGCAGACGGCCATCCTCGAGCAGGCGCGTGAGAAGCTCAAGGCAGTGCAGCGCGCGAATCAGCGCACCAAGATGACGCGCGCGCTCACGGAGAAGAACCAGATGCTGGAGCTCGAGAAGGAATGCAGCAAGCACGCCATCGACAGGGCGCTCTTCCCGCTGGCCGACCCGTGGAGCCTCTTCCCGTGGGAGTTGCAGCTTCGACCCGCTGCGGAGCGTGAGGAGCAGTTGCGTAAGGCAACCGGGCTGCGCAACCTCGACAGTCTCAAGGTCTTGCTCCGCGATGCCGACTCGCTCGGGCTGACGAAGAGCAGCTCCAAGGTGGTCTTCGAGGCGACGGAGCTACGCGACCTGCTGCTGGCAGAAGGGGCTGCATTGAAGCGCTCGGCGTCGACGGTGGGCATCGCAAGCCTGGGTGACTCCGACGACGCGCCGCCCACGCTACAGCGCGAGCGCACCGAGCGTGTGCGCGACGCCCTCTTCGTCTTCCTCGAGGATGTGAACAACGACGTGGCCACGAGCGTCCCCCTCGTCGTGCCGTACAATCTGAAGCTGCGCGCGCTGCGCGACAAGTTTGGCGCGTTCATACGCTCCAAGGAAGACATGGCGCAGTCCGAGGCCATCCTGAACGCCGTGAGCGCCTCGAGCCTGGGCGCTGTGGGCGAGATTGAGCAGGAGCAGGAGCGCGAGCAAGAGCAGGAGCAGCAAAAGGAGCAGCAAAAGGAGCAGGAGATCGAGATCGAGCGCTACGTCGACATGGCGTACCAACGCGAGGACGAGGAGCCCATGCGATGGGCCTTCAGCGCCCTTGGCCGAAAGAGCGGCCCCTCGCACAAGCCGACGCCCTTTGCGGAGGGAATCTTCTACCCGGCCTCCCAGTTCCGTCTCAACTCGCGCTCGCCGCTCCCCTTCCCTCCCTATTTGGGCGTGAGCCGCAACTCCTTCAACCTCGAGTGGCACGGCGAGCGTCGGCTGAAGAACTCAATCATGGTGCTCGAATGGTGCCCATCCGTCTCCGAGGTGGCCGCAATGCCGCCGCGCGTGGCGGTGCTCACGGCCACGCAGTCGGAGCGGCTCAAAAAGTCGCTCGAGCTGCTCGATATCGACCAGAGCGGCGACTTTTCGCGCACGGAGCTCATCGACATGCTGCACTCGGCCGATGATTATGAGCGCAAGGAGGCGGCGACCAAGGCGGCCAAGCTCCTCGCGGATGAGGCGGGGCTCACGGGGCCGGAGATGGAGGGGCTGCTCTCCGAGAGCGCGGGATCGCTGGATTCGCTTAGGTTCGATAAGGTACAGGAGCTGCTCACGAGCGGCCGGCTGCGCCCCGAGCAGGACGGCCGTTACTTTATCCTCCTCTCACTCGCGGAAGCCGAGACGGTCCGGTGCATCATGCACATGCGCCAGGACAAGTCGATCGTCGAGGACAGCGACACGGCGCTCGCGCTGCGCTGCATCACGGCGCACGACGCCGTCTTCGACGCCACCGCCAACCACCCCTCCTCGCCCGCGTATCAGCGAGCAGTCTCGCACAACTGCTTCCGCTTCCTCGACGGCTCGATGCACTTCAAGCCAGCGGAGATCAACATTCTGCTGCGCTCGATCCCGGAGCTGCCGGGCAAGCGCCGCCTCTTCTTCACGAATATGATCGGCTGCCGGCGCCGCCTCAAGAAGGAGTGGAAGGACACGCCGCTCGCGAAGCTCTTCTACCTCGAGGACGAATGGTCGATGCTCAAAGAGCGCGCGCACGCGGTGCGGCTGCGCGAGGCCATCCGGGCCAAGGGCTGGCGGCTGTACGACGCATTCAACAAGTTCGACGCGAACGACGACGGCTCTCTCTCCTTTAGCGAAGTGTGGGGGGCGCTCGACTACCTATGCATCAAGGCGACTCCGCAGGACGTGGTCGAGTTCGTGAGCGCCATCTCGGCCGAGGGGCGCATCTTGTACGAGCAATTCTACGAAGTGCTCTACCCCAAGGCCGAGGAGGAGGTCGAGGGGCAGCCTGGGCAGCCGGCAGAGGAGCCCTTTGAGATCGTGGACACAGACGGCGAGCCGAGCCGCGCGGACTCCGAGCATGGCTCCAAGACCTCCGCCAAGGACCCGGTGCTCAGGCCTTCCAAGCCGACGAAGGACCACGGCAAGCCGCTCATGCCCTCCCGACAGGCCTCGGGCCCAGTGGTGCCACGTGGTGAGGCGGAGCTCGCGGCGCAGTACGAGGCGCTCAAGTCGGCGCGTCAGCGCGCGACGGCTGAGATCGAGGAGGGGGAGCGTCGCCTCTACGAGCAAGCGAAGCAACGCCTCAACGACGGCATGATGACAGCCGAGTTCGAATGGATCCAGCAGGCGCGCGACGACGGCTGGGCCAACCCGAAGAGGCTGGCGAGCTGTATCTTCTACGACTTCACTCGTGGCAAGGCGGAGACGCAGGAGGGCGCGCCGTTGCGCATGGAGGTCCGCCATTTGAGCGGCGGCGGCGGCGTGGGCAAGTGGAAGTTCCAACATGTCGGCAAGCGAGGGTTGTGCACGGTGCCATGCGCTTCGATGAGCGGCGCGTGCTACCTCGTGCTTCAGCCACCGATCCGGCGCAACGGCGGCGACCAGGCCAAGGGGGTGAACCTGTACACGCTCACGATGCAGGTGCGCTTCACACACAGCGGCACCGGTGCGTGGATGAACTACTTTAGCGACCCGATGGAGACGCTGCTGCCACGCGGCTACCTGGCCACGGGGGGATGGGACGACCTCTCCCCCAAGATGAAAGGAGCTGCCTTGCCCCGCCGCTCCGCCCCAGATCCATTCGGAGCACCAGCGGTTCCATTTGGCTTCGCATCTTCTCCATTCGGCGCCCCAGCGGGTCCATTCGGCGCCCCAGCGGCGGGAGGTCTCGCCGGCGGTGGCCTCTTTGGAGCCGCACAGCCGAATTTGTTTGGAGCCGCGCCGTCTCCATTTGGCACCGGCTTTGGCGGGGCTGCTGCCGGCTTCGGAGCCGCACGTAGGGCCGCGCCGATACTCCGCCGGCAAGCCTGCGCCCCCTTGGCGGGAGGCCTCGCCGGCGGCGATTCCTCCGAACCTTGCCTCTCCGAGATCATGCTCGGGTCTAAGAAGGACGAGAGCGGCCAGCATATGGTCTTTGCGGGTGGCGAGGAGCAGGCGTGCTACGGGCCGACGATCCGCCACAACCAATGGCACACGCTCACAGCGACGGTCGACACAGTGAGCGGGACGATGTGCACGTATGTCGACGGTGAGCGCACGGGCGAGGCGAAGAGCAAGGAGATGGTCAAGGACGGTCCGTTCGCGCTGCAGTCGCGTCTCGCTTGCTTCTTCACCGAGAAGGCCGTTCACGAACAGCAGCTGCTTCAGATCATGGATGAGGCGGTCGTGTCTCAGGTGCGCTCGATTACGGTGCACGGGCGCGTCCTCGACGCTGAAGAGGTGAAGAAGGAGCACACTGCGCTGCTGTCTCTTCTCATCCGCGACGCTATTTCATCGGCGCCTGCGCCGCTCCGTCTGTTCTTGCGTGAGGCGCACAGGGCGAAGCCCTTCCTTACGCCAAACGCCGTGGCCAGGTGCGTTACCGCCCAGCTGTCCGACATCGAATCACGCCTCGCTCCGCCCCTCTGGGTGGCGCTCTACGAGCGCGACTCCGAGCAGGTTGCCGAGCGGCTGGGGGCGCTCCGATCGCACGAGATCGCACAGTGCGCGCGCTGGCGCAAGCGCGAGCCTCGCAGCCACCAGCTGGCGGACGTGGATGAGTCGAACCCGCCCTATGGCGACACGCTGCTCCACATGGCCGCGTTCGTGGGGCATGAGGAGATGGTGAGTGCGCTGCTCGGCGCAGGGGCGCGAGCCTCACGCGTAGGCGCGAGCAGCGGATGCTCCGCGCTGCATGCGGCGGCGGCGGCGGATCAGCCCAAGATCTGCAGGCTGCTTCTCGAGGCGGGTGCCCAGCTGCACACGGCGAGTACGTCCAAGAAGCACACGGCGCTGCACGTCGCGTGCGTCAAGGGGCACGAGGCCGTTGCGCGCGTCCTCGTCGAAGCAGGCGCGGACCCATACGACCGGTCCGAGGCGGCCGAATCGCCGGTTGAGCTGCTGCGTGCTCACGAGACGGAGCAGTCCAAGGCACTTCTCGTGGCTCTGGAAGAGCTTTCTCTCGAAGGGGCGGGAGCGGCTGAGGCCGAGGCGGCGGAGGCGGAGGCGGCGGCGGAGGAGGCGGCGGCGATGCCGCTGATGCCACAGCGCAGCGCATCGATGGCAACGGACGCGAGTGAGGACGAGCCGGAGGATGAGTACCTCAACCCGCGCGTGAAGGAGGAGGACGCTGCACGCCGGCTGAAAAATAAGCGGCTCGTGAGGGACGCGGCGCTTGAGGAGGAGGCGGGGCTCGAGAAGCTCTTCGATAGGGCCGTGGGCGGGCGGAGCGGTGGTGGTGGCAGCGGTGGTGGGCCCCTCACTGCAGGCGATCGCGTCAGGCGTGGTCCGGACTGGAAGTGGAGCAACCAGGACGGCGGGGTGGGCGGCCTCGGCACTGTCCTCAAGATCGACCAGTGTGGATTGATTGAGGTCAAGTGGGATAGGACGGGGGGAACGAACTCCTACCGCACCGCGGCCCTCGGTGGCACGGACCTGGTCAGGGCATCCTCGACAGGAGGGGACGACGACGACGGCGACGACGACAACGACGAAGAGGACGGCGGCGGCGGCGGCGGCGGCGGGCTCATCCATGCGTCAACGACGTCCATCCATGCGGCCACCGCCGACTTCTGGGCCCGTCAAATATCGCACCAGAACGGAGCTCAAGTGGCTGGTCGTTTTGGCTGAGGCTAGCATGTAACCCTGAAACCACATAAACAACCATGTGCTGACGACGACAATGACGATGACGTTCGTGGCGCGGCGCGGCGGGTGGGATGGACCTACGTCGCCAACGCATGTGGAGAAGCAGCGCGGGTCGGGGCTCGGTCGTGTGGGGGGATAAAGGATGTGCCGCGCCCCGGGGCGGGTGCGCGATATGTCGTGTGTTGCGAGCCATGCGCCCGCACTTTTGAACCCATGTTTTGTGCAGCTCTGTGTGAAACGGCGGTTTCCGAAACCCGAGAAGCATGCCGAGAACAAGGCACCAAACTCACAGTTGAAAAGGTCGGCGACTTTTCGATTTTGCGCCATGTTTAATGTTTTGGGCAACACAAAACTGCGTTAGGCGCCGCTAGGCGGCGCTGGCGGCAAGCTCAGACGCGTCGTTTACGGCCCCCTTTGAGCCCGTTTATTTTTGCGTTACTTTCCCATGTCGTGTGCTTTTCACTTTCGTTTCCCAGTAGTTAACGCCCAACATGGCGCGCATTTCCAGCCTCTCTGGAGCCACCTGTGCGCTGCTAGTGGCTGTGGGATAGTCCCTGGGCCCGACTCATCCTGCATCTTATTCTATCGGCACTAACGGGCGGGGAATACTCCTAAGATAACACTGATACACTGTTTTCTATTTTCACTTTACAGCTGATCGCCAAGCCACGGTGTCTTAATGCCGCGTAATGGAGTGTACAGATCACAGTGTTCTGAATGGAATCGTCTTACTCTGCAGCGTGTCTAGTGCGCGGCCATCATACTGAAGAAGAGATAGATGAAGTTGAAGATGTCTTCTACATAGACTACATTGACATGCTCGCTATTCTCGCCATGGTCGAGGCCCTCGACAAGGAGGGGGGAGTGCCGATTTCGTCGCTCAGTGTCTTCTTGGCCTTCCTGCCCCCGAGCTTCGCGGTGATGTTCGACTGATGGGCAATGGTACTCTGTCCATTCTCCATTGTGTCGACCATCTTGTCGAGCAGCGGCGACTGAGTCTTGAGCTCCGTCTTCATGGCAATCGCCTGTGAATGGGCCCGTCAAATATTGCAGTAAGTGGACCATCCGCGCCGATCAATGGAGATAGCAATCAGTGGAATTCGCAATCCGTGAGAGGACCATCCGCGCCGACAGACGAGAAAGCAATCAATGGAGAAAGCAATCAATGGAGATAGCAATCAGTGGAGATAGCAATCAACAATCAGTGGAGATAGCAATCAATAAGAGGACGATCCGCGCAGACCAATGCCAATCAGTGGCGAAGGAAATCAGGGAGATGGCAATTAATGGAGAAAGCCATCAACGCGCCTGCTGGAGCATCTCGTCCATGAGGACGGAGACGTTTTCGACGACGGCGTCATCCTTAGCGCTGCTGCTGCTGCCCGCGGCGCTCGCGCCAGCGTTGGCGCCGCCCCGAGCGCTACGCCTGTCGCCGCCCTCGTCCTCGTCGGACATGGACACGAAGGACGAGAGGGTGCACGAGGGCGAGGAGAGGTGTGACATGGTCTCGAGCTTCAGCCGCCTCTTGCTCCGTGAAACCCAGCCACGCCATCCCATGAACGAGGACATGTCCTTGAGGACACTATTGGCCTCCGACATATTACGAGCCAACTCTGCTTGGCTCGCTTCGATGCGCTGCGCGAGGGGATGGCGGGTTGGCGAGGGGGCGAGGGGGAGGCGGGGTGGCGGGGTGGCGCCGAAAAGCGCGCCGCCGGCACGAGTAGGGAGTCAGAGAGCCATCGCACCCAATCAGAGAGCCATCGCACCCAATCAGAGAGCCATCGCACCCAATCAGGCGCATTCAGGCGCGCGCGCGCAGTTACCTCCATCTGATGTCGCTGCTTCTCCAAGTCGAGCAGCGTAGCGGCGCCCGTATCTCTCGTCTCCACCGCGGTTCGCAGGATGCGCTTGTGCGCATCTTCGACAGCCTCCTCCATGTACTCGATCGCATTTCCATAGGGATCGCTACTCGCACCGGAGCGATCCTTTTGGGAGCGACTACTCTTGGTGGCCTTGCCTGAAGTGCACCTATCAGAGATGGCCACGGGCGGTCCGAGACGGATCGTGAAGTGTAACGTGCCTTTGGGCTTCAGTTGCGCTGTGTACGTGTACGCCACTAAGATGTCACGGGCATCGCGCCACCTAAACGAGAGGATACGAGAGGGCGTGCACGTTCAGAGGCCGTCCGTGGGTATCAGTGGCCATCAGAGGCCATCAGAGGCCATCAGAGGTCATCAGTGGCCATCAGAGGCCATCAGAGGCCATCCATGCCATCAGTAGCCATAGCCATCAGCGACAATCAGATGCATCCCGCCGCGTACTTGTACGAGAACGCGCGCACTTGAAGCACGGGCTGGAGCGCCACCGACGCCTCGCCGATCACATCATCACCTTTCGAGAAGCCCTCCATCATGGTCCCCGTGTCCTCGTCAAACACAACGAGTCGGAGCGTCTCAGCGCCAACACTCGCCTCACTCGCCTCCTCAGCGAGCATGAGCGTCTGATTCCACACAGGATTGAGCGTCTTCGGCTGCACGCGCGACACGGCCACCTCGCGCCCTCCGTAGTGGAAGGCGACGTATGGGTCACTCTTGCCGTCAAAGTCCGAAGCCATCAGACCGCTGCCCGAGTGCAATTCCACCGAGAGCTGCAGCGGAGGCGGGCGCGCCGTTGCGAGCTCGGAGCCTCTGGGGCCTTTGGGAGGCCACTCGCGAAGGTACGCACGCATGGTGAGGATGAGCAAATCTCGATCTCGAGGGTCGGAGAACAGGAGGAGGTACGAGCGTCGCGCGCTCATCACGAGCTCGAGTACCTCGCCACCGGCTCCGGAGCCCGTACCCTCGCCGCCCGTCCCGCGCCTCGCCGACTTCTGAGTATAGACGCCATCTCCACCGATCTCCATGCCGCCGAGAAAGGCGAGCACCTGCTGCAGCTCCTCCTCCCTCAGCTCACGCTCGGCGGCGCGCTCCTTGTGACTCAGACGCTCACGCTCGTACGCCGCCAGCGGATCCTCCTCCGTGAGGTCGAGGGCGGCCGCGGCGGTGATGGCCGAAAACGATTTGGAGACGCGGGAGCGTGTCAGGCTGATGCCGTGTCGGTACGAGAGATCCAATTTGCGCGCCTGGCCGTCGAGATGCAACGTCGCCATCACCTGTGGCGGCATTCAGTGGCACTCCGTGACACTCAGTGGCAAGACGAGCCTCGCCATCGCGATGCAATCAGCCGCCCTCACCTTGCGCCGCCCGTTGGAGATGGCCTTGCCTAGAGTGCTGCCTCTGCGGTGCATCGGTGGCTCGCCCTGTGGACACATGTAACGGCAATCAATCAATGGCAATCAATTGCAATCAACGGCAATCAATGGCAATTAATGGCAATCAATGGCAATCATCGGCGGCTCGCCCTGTGGACACATGTGCTCCGACAGCAGTGCATTCAACGGCAATCAAAGGCAATCAACGGCAATCAACGGCAATCACCTGCAGACGCATGTGCTCCGACAGCAGCACGGCCTCAAACGTACATTCGCCATTCTTGACACGCGATCGGACACCATCCTCGAGGCTCGGGGGCACCTGCATGCAATGAGCGAGGCAATCATGGGTCATCAGTGGTCATCCAGCAGCAGTCATCATGGACGACCCATCCTCGAGGCTCGGGAGCCACCTGCACAAAGCTGCTGCTCATCGCCTTCCCAGCCGCCATCCCGCGCGATGTGAGCACCGGCGGTGGCAGCCCTGGAAGACCCTCAAGGCTGACGGAAAGGAAGCAACCGACGTCCATGATGCTAATGGTGTAACTCGCCCCAAAGGAAGAGCTACACTCGGAGGGCACCTCCTGCGGCCGGCTGCGCGCGATGACCTCGCCGTGATCGGCCGACCAGCGATGGCGGCGCCAGGCGAGCCACTGCACTGCGTCTACGCGCTCGCGCGCGAGGCTGTCGCCCACACTGTAGCAGTCCGTGCAGATGGTTGCACGCAGCCGAGCCCCTATGAAGAACTCGCCCTGCAAACTGACAGCCGGCAGCGGCTTCGACAGCGGCAAAAGTGACAATATCGCGGCGACAGAGCCTGGCTTGGGTGTTGACGGAGCCTCATCAAGACCCAAGCTCAGCTCTCCCGGCTCGCCACTCACTCTTCGTACCATGCTGGTCACCATTTTGGAAATTGGCGAAGAAGAGGATAGCGGTGGCGATGATGCCGAGCGTTGCGTGTGCGCCGGCTTCGCCGCATGCTCGGACCTCGTATCACTCGGTTCGACCAAGTTCGACACTGGGTATTCCTCCGGTGTCGAGGGACCGCAACCCATCCCTCCTTCGCCCACTGCCTATAGAGGTGATTGCGATGCGTCGTCCAAGAACGCCGTTTCGCACAAGTTTCAAATGCCTGCTCTGCTGCTGTTCAACACAACGCGCATTCGCTCCGGACCCCTAAGCACGAGGGCCTCTATCGCTATGGACGGAGGTGTGGCCGACACAGCCCGTGCCAACACAAACCCTGATGCTACGCTGTGAGTGCAAATTTAAGCTGATAAGGGACAACGCAATCTTGGGACCCTTATGAAATTCTCTTAGACACTTTGCTAAAATGCAGGCCGTGGCTGGATAGGTCTCAGAAGTGCGCTTAGAAACCATTCACACGAGACCCCTGCACACGACCCTGTCGAACGCTTTAACGCTATGTTGCGCTTCCATCAGCGCTTCGGTGTCGGCGGTGCGCCAGCGCCCTCGTGCTCCTAGTTGTCCTCGCCCTTCCGTTCTGGGCACACGCGATGAGTGTAATCAGTCAGTCCGTTCGTCAGTTTCCACTGGGGCAGTTCGTTGGGACGTCAGTTTCTGTTACGTCTCTCCCTATTCATATGACATGGCATATGACTTTCCGTTTATTTTCCGTACGTACGATCGTGCGATCAACGTCGCACGATTACTGTGCAGACGGCGCGATCGTCGGGTGCCTCGCATCCCGACACCTAACCCCCTGACCTAACCAGGCCGACGCTGAAACGTCCGCGCGCCATCCTATGGGCGCGCCATCTTGAGCGTAATTACTTAGATAGAGAGAGTCCACGTTGCGCGTTGGATTGTTGGAAAGGGTTGGCTTCTCGCTGAGACTCACTCACTCACTCACTCACTCTCGCTGCTCCATAGCTCCACGTTCGGAGTTCCGCCCGGCCCCGGGACCAAAGATCAATAGTAAGGTGTGTGTGAATGTAGACCAGTAGAGAACTAAACGGCGACGTCTAAAAGTAAGTCTCGCTACCACAACCGAAACGAAACGAAACGACGAACGGGATTGGGGAGCCGGCGGTCTATAAACATAAGAAAGCGGAGTCTCCGTCGGAGTAGCCGAGCTTCTTCGCGACTCCTCGCAGGCCGTGTTGCTGCAGCCTAGTTGCAGCCGAGTTGCTGCAACTTGGAGCTGTTTCTCGTGGATCATGTTTGGTGGGCGCGGCGCGGCGCGGAGAGAGGCGCGCCAGGAAGCCATGGCCGTGCGCGACCTGATGCACGGCAATATTGCAGGGGCGATGCGCCACCAAGAGCGCGCTGAACAAATCCACCACAGGCGTGAAGTTCGGCAGGAGGTTGCTGCTATTCGTGACTTATCTCAAGGCAACCTTCTCGGCGCAATGGCCCACTCTGCGGCCGCAAATCACCTCCACAACACCGGACCCAACCTCCATGGCCTTGGTCATCGTCACCCTCTGGCTAGTGCTGTGGCAATTGGCGCAGTTGCAGCAGCAAATGCTTCATGCACAGTCACGCAAGTATTTACGCCTGCCGCCGCATATGCTCCACCACCGGGCCAAGCACTCATGACAGTGGTAGCGCCGCCCGGAATTTGTGGTGGCCAGCAAGTGCAGGTCACCACGCCTGACGGCCAGATACTGAACGTGGCTGTGCCCGCGGGAATTTGCCAAGGCCAGCAGTTTCAGGTGGCTTATACGGCGCGCCCGGTGCAGCCTGTGAGCGCGCCTGCCTATCCTGGTTATGCACAAGCAGCTCCTCCTTATGCGCCTGCAGCGCCAAGGTCGCAGGCTACAATGACCATTGAAGCGCCGCCTGGAGCGTACGCCGGGCAGCATGTGCAGATTACGACGCCTGATGGCCAGATCATGGGCGTGACCGTCCCCGCCGGCGTCGGCGCTGGCCAGCTCTTCCCGGTTACGTACATGCCACGTTAGGGGTACATGCCGTGTGACAGGCCCGCGAGACGCAGGGGAAGAGGACATCGAGTGCACCGACGACGAGTACAAGATCGCCGAGAAGATCGTGCACTGCGTCGGCCTGGCGCATGAGTGGCCGCGGCGTGCGATCCTCTCATTCGCCGGCGAGCCTGGCAGCTTGAAGCACAACTGCGTCGCCGGCAGCAGCATGAGCCGCTTCGCGATTGCAGTGTAGGAGCATGTATCGTATGAGTATTCGATTATGGTCACAACGCCCTCGGGGAACATGAAATCCGACGGCGACGAGACGGTGTGAGTGTGAAGGATGCCTTACCTGTGAGATGGCAATAAGGGGGGGGGTAATAAACTTGAACGTTTGAACGGACCTTCCCCCTGTGGGGAAACTTGGAAGGAGTGCCTCGTGCCCGCCTTCCAAAACTGTTCAGTGACGGAATAGTAGTCGATATGAAAGAATGGGACCAGGTGGAGGTGAAGGAAGGGAAGGAAAGAGACTGGCGATGCCTCAAAGAGAAGCACCACCCTCATTTGAAGACGAACTGCAAGCTGCGATATTTGAGTCAAAAATGATACAGCAAGCTCCGCGTCGTCAGGGAAGAGGTGATCTTGAAGAGGAACGGCAAATAGCGATGGCGATGGCGGATACTGCTCCGTTTCCGCGCATTCCGGCGGCGGCTAACACAGACACGGTGACGCTTTCTCCTGCGCAAAGCGACGCCTCGGTCTATGTGTCTGGGCTGGACGATGCCTCGGTCTATGTGTCTGGGCTGGACATGAGGCTAATCGATGAAGAGGACCTGCGCCTCCACATGGGTAAGCTGGGCGGCGAAATCATGGGAGTGCGAATGAACTCCTCGAAACGGAAGGCTGCGCTTCTGCAGGCTGCAGTTGTCACGTACTTGGATAGAGTGTCGGCAGAGCAGGCGTGCCAGCACCTGAACGAAAGCACAGTGTACACACTGAGCCTGGAAAACTTCACCATCAAGGTTGTGCCGTTCAATGCTGAATTGGAGCGCACTCCGAAGGATGACGGTTTGAAGGTCTTTGCGAGCTGGCGGAAGAGCGACGAGCCAAGGAGCGAAGCTGACGTGCGGGCTGCGCTCGCACCACCGCACGCCAAAGTGCGATACATCGTCATGTCGCCCGACATCCGTCATAAACCCTTTGCCAACGTGTGGCTAGAGGAGGACGTGAGCCCGGAACTGACTCGATGCGTTGAGTCGGGTATTCCACTGGACGTCATCGGATGGCAGCTGTGGCTGCAGCCATGGGAGGAGCCGAAGCGAGGCTTCAAATGGCTGCCGACCGAATCGCACAGCCAACGGCCGTCGGCCACGGCTTCGGAAGCGGACCAGCGCCCAGTACAGCGCCCATGGACCTCTTCTGAGGGCCTTGCTGCGGAAGCGGACCAGCGCCCAGTACAGCGCCCATGGACCTCCTCCGAGGGCCTTGCAGTCTCGCATGTAGTCTCGAATGCAGTCTCGAATGCAGTCCTCGTCTCCAAGTTGCCTTTTGCAGCAACTGTCGAAGAGGTGAGAGTGCACTGCATGGTGGCTGGCGCGGTGTCATCGGCGAGGCGGCTACCGCGCATTTCCAGCCTCAAGATGGGAGATCGGATGGTGATCGAGTATGACGAACCCCAGGCAGCACAGACGGCGGCTTCACAGTTACATCACAGTTGGCTTCCCACCACAGAGCGGTACCACGGCCGGCGTATCGCGGTGGAGCCCTATTCGATGGACAGTGGGGATCTTCTGGACAGGGGCGAGCATGAGGAGCGGCCAGCTGCTGACCATCTCAATGGTCTCGGTGTTGTTCGCACCCAGGCAGCTCGTGTACAGCCTCAGTCCATCGAAGCCTTCGCGTCCAGTCGGGACCTACGGCTGGGGGACTCCCTTGATGATTCTGCAATCAGCGGCAATCAGTGGCAGTCAGCGGCAATCAGCGGCAATCAGTCACGGACTTCACAGTCTTCCAGTGTGAACGCCGACGTGCCGGCCACGCGGGCTGCTCCAAGTGCCTTTCGTGACTTTCCACTGCAGATGACGAAAGATGATGAGATGAGCGTCATCAAGGGGACTAAACTGATGCTCACCGGCGAGGCAGGCACCTTCGCCCTGCTCTCACGGGTGAGCAAGCATCTGAAGACTTCCGTGGATACTCAGCTACCATGGGAAAGGGTCCGCACTCATTACGGTGAGCGTCAGACCGCTCCGAAGCTGCGCCTGCATTGACACAGCCCTGTCTTGACCGGCCTGTGCTGAAAAAGGAAGTTGCGCCTGCATTGACGGAGCCTATCCTTGCGCTGACCGCCCCCGCGCGCGTGTGGCTCCCTCTCAGGCACTGCCAAGCGCTTCTTCCAACTGTCCAGAGCCTCAGATCACTTCACTATAAGTTTACCCGAAGGACACGCGCCCGGCCGCGAGATTGTCGAGCTGCGCGCGCTCAACATGGAGCTCAGCGCGGTGATGGGGGCCAGTGACAGTGCAGCTCTCACGGGGGGTGGCGCCAGCGACGTACCCCCACCGAGGGCCTCCATTTCCATACCACCTTCAACATCCTCCCAACCAGTCCCTAGCAGCAGCAGCCCCCCCGAGACCCTTCATCAGAAGGTGGAGCGCATTAAGGCCGCTCTCGAGCTAAGGACTCCCGCCAACCAGATCGCCGCCTGCCTGCGCGAGGCGAATGCGGCGATGGGCTTCGTCAACGAAGACGACCTCCCTAAGCCCCAGGTGGCCGAGCGCTTGCTCAGGGCTCTGGGCATCTGAGCATCCGCAGAAGCGGCGCCAGCATCGGAGGCCCTCAAGCCGTACTCAAGGCGCCCTCGGCGCCGCCGGCGGCCGTCGCCCTCACCTTCGCCGAGCTTTGGGCGGCGACGGACGGCTTTGAAGAGCAGAGGCTCATCGGCAGCGGTGGCTATGGCCGCGTCTTCACCGCGGACACGCTGCCATCGCTGCCGCCTGAGGCGCTGCCGCTCTGGCTGCGCCACAAGCCCTTCGCCGTCAAGCACGCCAAATCGGGCGTGCACGATCTCGCGGCCCTGCAGCGCGAGGTGAGGGTGCTGCAGCAGTGCAACCATCCGTATCTGCTGCCGCTGCTCGGCTATTCTCTCGATGACGAGGCGCTATGTCTCGTCTTCCCGCTGATGCGCGGTGGCAGCTTAGCCGATCGGCTGTGGCCAAAGGTCTCCGACCCCGAGCACCTGCGCCTCGGCCTCCCTGCATCCCTGAGCCCTCTGATGTGGCAACAGCGCCTGCAGATCCTAAGCCAGGCAACCGACGCGCTGCTCTACCTGCACACGCCGGTGCCTGGAGGCAAGCACGCCGTCGTCCATCGCGACTTCAAGCCAGAGAACATTCTACCGGACGACGAGCTCAACGCCTACCTCGCCGACACGGGATTCGCCAAGATGGACGCCGGGCCCGAGGCGTCAAAGATGAAGAGCGCGTCGAATGCGTTCTACCTGACCTGAGGCTACTTGGATCCAAGCATTTCCGCCGGCGCCGCCTACTTAGATGTGGCTGATGGTTGGGCACTGGGCATCACGCTGCTTGTGACTCTTACAGGTCGCTCACCGCTGAGCATTGTTGACACATGCGAAAGGGATTTTAAGCTTGACTTCCCCGAGATTGAGGCTGCAAAGCTCTCCGATCAAGATGCTGGCTGGCCGCCGCGCTGGCGACGCTCACGAGCCTGGCTGATGGGGATGGGAACGGTGGTAGTAACCGCGGCACACTTGAGAGCTCGGCGGCCTCGAGCTCGGGCCTGCCTGCGAGCACGACGGCTGGCTACGTGCCCTCACCACTCTCGATGCAAGTACGCGAGACCCGCAAGGGAACTGATGCACTCAAGGGCATCAAGGACAACATGCTGCTCGCCTTAACCAATCTGATGGATCGACTCGACGTCGTCTATGCAGCGAGTGCGGCGAATGCGCCGAAAACCTTTGACGAGAGCGCATCAACTTTTGGCATCGCGAGTGCGGCATGCGTGCTGATCTTAAGGATCGGCTGCACTCGCTTCGCATTGGGGCGAGTGTAACTCGCCACAACGACGGCGAGAGGTGGCGACGCGAGGGGCCGCGCAATGAGGAAGACGCGTCGCAGCTCGTGTCCGCAGTGACGACGTTGATAGAGGCGCTTGAGCGTGCATTATGACGCTGAGCAAATTTACTTCTCTCTGTAGTACTAAGAAACGGGTGCGGTGTACTAAGAAAACTTAATTTCTCACTGGTTGAAAAGCCCAAATACGTGCGCAAGTGCCCGCTTGCAGTCAGTGTCTTTCTTGCGGTGTTTGCTCAGTGTACATGCTCATGCAGTCATTCTCTTGTGCATCAAAAGTGACATCAAATGGCCCACTACGACGCTCAGTTTCGGAGCGCTGCAGAATCCTAGGATTTCAGCGAATCCCTACACTCAGGCGCGTTGGCAACGCATGCAATCAAGACGAACGCATGGAGCGAAAGAACTCTCAAAAGTTAGGAACTTCAGAAAATTGTAACCCAAAATAGGCTCTGCAATGATGCCGCCGACGCGTACGCGTGTGCGAACGTCGGCCGCCATGCGATACGCCGAGCAACGACGTGAAAGCTTCGACGCTATCAAGGGGACCTATCCGAGCGATCATATGGATATCTTGCGCAAAGAGGCGAGCAGCATGGATCACAGAGACGACGACGTCCCAACAGCGCTTGGCTCGTATGTGGTTGAGCGATACCAAAGTGAAGCCACTGGCGCACCGAATGGGGCGGGGATGGACCTGGATCAGGTGAATCTGGATGTGGACAACACCGGGGCTCGTGCGCCCAGAGCCGGGGTGGTGAACTCGAGCACCCGCTTCCTGCTCTTGCGGCGGGCACTGGGCATGAAGATCAGCGGGGAGGAGCTCAAGACCGCGCAGATGTCGCTCTTCCTCTTTGTCTATTACTTGGTGTGGAATTGGTTCCGCTTCGACTCCTTGTTTGCGGCCTCGACGCTTGCGATTTACGAGGATGCATTGAGTAAACTCCCCGGCGTCTCAGCTACAAGCTCCCCTTACTGCTCCCGCATGCCCGACGGCGTGCTTCGGGACCTGCACTCTGGCGAGAAGTGCGTGCTCGCGTTTCGGGACGCCATCGAAGTGGACGATCTATACAACTTCCTCACGACGGAGCTTCTCGACATCCCCGGAGCGCTGTTCGGGGTCTGCGAGAATTGCGCGATGTCGATCACGCAGTCGCCAAAGGGGATTCAGGTCTTGACAGAGGCGGACTTCATCTGCACCGACTCGGACGTGCACGAATTCGGCACAGCCGAGCTCACGACGAAACCCTCGTGCATGCTCGACGAGCTCATAGGACAGCCCGGCTCGATCGATTACGAATGGGCCGCCAATCCGACGACCCTTACCGCACCATGCTGCAACAATGCCACCCTCATCCTCGCCTCGATGCTGCTGCTCTCGAGGAGCTCGCTCTCAGGCGGCGGCGTCGCGGCTGATGACTTGGCCGATCTGATGCTCATGAATGCCAATCGGCTCAACGACGCAAAAAGAGGCTTCGTCCTGCAGCACGTCCACGGCGATGGGAACTTTGTGCAGGTCCTCGTCTCTCGTGGGGAGCGCGTGCTCGGCTTGAAGTATGGCGCGTTCTTCCAGGACGAGGGCTGCCGAGATCCCAATTTTGTCAAGCATTGGAACGAGAATCACGACGGTATGCTGGCGACAAACGGGACCTACGAGAACACCTATGATGCGGCAAGCACAAGTACCCTCAAACAATGTTACTCGGACAGGTGGTCCGCGGGACGGTCCTGCCTAGAGAGCCCAGAGATCCCTTGCTGCCCTCTGCGCGACTCTTTCCATCACCTGTGATGCCTCGTGCGGCTGATTACTCCGTGGATCGCGTCTCGTCTTGTGCTTGAGCAGTCTCATCATCCCGCAGATCTCGTACTTCAGCTATCGGTTTGACGAAACCACGCTCTTAGATTCCATGTGGGTGGCCTTCATCGTGATACTCTCCCTCGACTTTGTGCGCTTGATGAGCTTCAAGTTCGAGTTCGTCCGGAGCACCTGCACGCTAAGAAGGTTCAGTTTCAAAAGCATCAGTGTAGCGCTACGGGGGACGGTAGGCCAACCGCGTTTCTTTGTGCTGGAGTTCCCCGCGTTTGCGCTGCCGCTGCTGGTCGAGATGCAGCCCATCCATGAGGGCGGCGCCATCGTCTACCAGAATTGCGTGGCCATCACGCAGCTCGTCCTCTTCTTTAAGACGTTTGCCGATGCCAAGGCGTTCTCGATCCTCGAGCGGCTCGTCAACCTCTTCGCCGAGGGCGCTGACGAAATCGGTGGGCTTCTCATTGTAGTCCTCGTCAGCTGCGCCGTCTTCACGGCCACGGCGAGCCTCATGTTTGGCGTCTTCCATCCGTCGCTCAAGTACAGCACCATCACGCGCCTGTTCGTCATCTTCGCCGAGAGCTTCAACGGCCTCATCGCCGGCACGGAACTCAACGAGCAGATGGTCGACTCCAATACGACAGGCATCTTCATCCACCTCTGATTGCGCCGGATTGCACTCTGATTGCGCCTCTGATTGCGCCTGAGTGTCGACTCCAATCGACAGGCATCTTCATCAGCTCTGATTGCACTCTGATTGCGCCTCTGAGTGCGCCTCTGATTGCGCCTGAATGTCGACTCTAATACGACAGGCATCTTCATCACCTTCTTCGTGCGCAACTTGTTCCTCTTCCTCATTCTGTCGCAGACGTTCATCTCCGTGCTCACGGGCGCCTTCGAAGCCGCCACCGAGGCGAAGACTCATGAACGCCTCCTCAACAATACGATCCCGGCGGGCTTTGTCGAGATCCGAAAACAGAAGCTGAGGCTATGCACGCGTCTTCGCAACGACACGGTGCACTACGTATCTCGCCTCATCTCTCTCAATTGGCACGCTGGCGCGCCCACGCTCATCATGGCACTGACGGACCTCGTGCATCAGGCCGAAGCCGCCGACCCCGAGGCCGCAGAGAACGCTCTGGTCGTCACGGCCGAGGAGGTCGACCTGGCGCTCAGGCGTGCGGGCGTGCGCTTCAAGCGCTTCCGGCAGGCCACGATCGAAAGTCTCCTGAGCAGCCACGGCGTAGTCCGACACGAGGGAGCGCATAAGAAGCAGCCGGGGGCGCGCACGATGAATCCTCTACCATCCAAGGAGGACCAGACGACGAATCGGCTGGCTAATATGGAACGAGCTCTTGCGGAGCAGGGGGCCACGCTGCGGCATCTCACGGAGAGCATGGAAGCTATGCTGGCACACTTGAACGCCGTTGCTGGCGCCGTTCGCAATGGCGATGTCCACGATAGCCGCCATCAGAACGCCTGTACCACGGCCACGTCCCGGAGCAAGCCTTCGGCCGTGCAGGAGCCACGGTCAGGGGTAGGCACTCTAGCAGGGCACAGGCGCGCGGCAGATCTCGCGCTGCAGCCCAAGGCCAACGGTGTCATCTCTTCGACCGCCGAGGAAGGCTTTGCTATCTCCTCGACCGCTGACGAAATGGCCGATATCTACTCGTCTTCGGTCGATGCCTCGGTGAGGGCCGCCGAGGCCGAAGGCATGTCGGTCGTGCTCTCGAGTGGTAGGCAGCCGGGAGGGGGTGGAAGCCCCATCAGGAATCGCGCAGAAAGAGCCGCGCAGAAAGAGAGGAGCCGCGCAGAACGTGAACGAGAGTCTCAAAGATGCACCGCCACGAGCGAGCGAGGGCCTCAATCCGAATCCCGCAAAAGCTTCCCGAGATCCACCATGGTGTGAAAACAAGACCGCGGTGTGAAAGCGCTCTTGGAGACGTGGATGACGATCTCGCCTCTGATCTCGCAGGCTATGGGGTGAGATGACGATCTCGCAGGCTATGGGGTGAGATGACGATCTCGCAGGCTATGGAGTGAGATGACGATCTCGCAGGCTATGGAGTGAGATGACGATCTCGCAGGCTATGGGGTGAGTGGTGCTACGGGCACGTCGAGTCTCTTGCGTGATCGGGCAAGCCATGCCGGTACGCGAGACAAGCTGGAGCTATGGCTCGAGTCACATTGAGTGTTGAGAAAGCTCGAGTGTGTCATGGAGTGTGTGGAGTGACTGCATGGAGCTGCACATGGAGCGGCGAGGCGAGCGGGGAGAGGCGAGGGCGGCGAGGTGTCGTGTGGGACAGCTCCGCCGTACCACGGTAAAATAGCGACGGTTTCTTCGAGAGCACCTGGGAAAGAGGCCGCGTCGGCCAATTGGTGTGGGCTGGAAACGGACGAAGCTCAACCGACAACTCTCTGCTTAAACCCATTTCTACATGTGGCGTGCAACTTGCATACGTTCATGTGCCTCCGTCGCAGTCTCTCTTAATCGTCTCATACAACATCGCCTCTCCGCCGCTCCGGCCCCGCACGGCATACCTCCCCCCCCTTCACTCCCGTCCATGCTCCCGTCCCTGACATATTCGCTGGTGGAAGTGGAAGCAACCCTTGACGGCAAGTGGAAATCACTTGCACGCTGCCGCCTACGGTACCGGTATTAGGCAGCCTTCTGCTTCTTCTTTGCGAGCGCCTCGGCTTCGATAGACACTGCAGGCGAAAGCACAAGGGCGGCGCCGAGCATAGCGGCGGCGAGCGCTCCGAAGAGACCTGCCCAGCCGAGGAGTGCCACGAGCTGCGGTGCCAGCAGGCCCTGCAGCACTGCGCCGACGGATCCCGAACCATTGACCAGACCAGACACAGCTGCCACAAGAGCCGCGTCTTTGGCCAGGCCTGCGAAGCTTACGAGATTGCGCGCAGAGGCACCAAGGATGCCGCCAGGGCCAGCAATGAAGAAACCGATCGAGATGATGGCGACCACATGCATTGAGGTTGTGCCGCCTCGCACACAGACCGCAGCCCATCCTGCAAACGAAAGCCCAGTGGCGATGCATAGGTGCATGGCCGCTTTGAGGGTAGCGCCGCCGTAAACAGTGTCGCACACGACGCCAGTAACAATCGCGCCCAGGGCACCGGCGACGTCGAGCAATGCTGCCACCGAGCCTGCATCAGCCGCTCCGAACGCGAGCTCTGTGGACAAAAAGTAGGGCAGCCAAAACATGAGACAGTATCGAGCGCTCTTCGTGAGTGTGTAGCAGAAGGCAGCAGCACCAACGCCCTTGATGGACAAGGGTGAGGGCGACCGGCCACTCGTCGCCGCGCCAGTGTCCGCAGCCTGACCACTCTGTGTCTTCTTCTCGTCAGCCACTGCTGGCGCCGGAAGCACGAGCAGCAGCAGAGGTGCCCACAGGGCGACCAGTGGTCCCGACACGAAAAAGACCCATTGCCAACCGTAGTTTGCGAGAACGTTGGCCGCGACAAGGTTGGCAAACGCACCACCCAAGTTTTCGCAACTGCTCCAGAGCCCCACGACTGTGGCGCGGACGGCATCAGGGACCGACTCCTGCACAACAATGGAGAAGAGTGGACTTGCTGGTGCCGCAAATGCACCTGCCGCGCCCCAAAGCAAAAGCATCGACATGGGACCATCGGCCGTTCCGAAGGCGCATGTGGCAGCACCTGCGAGCGCAAATGCTAGCACGAGCGTCCAGGTCCGTCCCAGCGGCTTGACGATCGTTCCGAGGCTCAGCTGACCGATGGCGTAGGTTGTCAGCAACGCAGTGTCAATGTTTGCTAACTGCTGCTTTGAGAGGGACAGATCTTTCTCGATGACCGACTTGACGACGCTGAACGGTTTGCGCGCACAGTAGACGGACACGTACGCAAAGTAGGTCGTCACAAGCACCGCCCAGCCCCGAGAAGAGATGGACATGTGAGGCACCGTGATTTAGACGTGGTTGATTAGGAGAACCAGCGATGCCGACGGCCCTGTGGTGTGGGAAGTTTTACTTTGTGAGTGGCGCCCATCGGGTCTGGGAGGGGCGGGGGGCAACATGGAAGAAGCGGCCTGCCGTGAATGTTTTGCTCAAGTTTGCTCAAGTTTGCCCAAGTTTACATGTACCGGGTACCCAAGTTTGCTCGCCACAAAACGACTCCCTGAGTGTGCCCGACTCGTCGTAGAGGTGCGAGGTCCGTTCGGAAGGACTGAACGGAAGGACCGGGCCTGGAGCTCAGCGCGCTCAGCTCACTCAGTCACAGAGTTCCGATGTACCGCGCGAGCAATTTCACCGCATCCCAACCCATCTCCTTGCCTCGCTCACCTCGCTCGCCTCGCTCGCCTCGCTCGCCTCGCTCGCCTCGCTCGCCGAGCTCCGCCTCGCGCTTCAGCCCGCGGGCCAAGCGGGATGCCACGGCGTGGCACGAGAGGCCACTTGCCGACATGCTCGCCGCGGCCTCTCCTGCAAGCACGTCGATGATACTCGCCGATCACACGCACGCCTTGAACCCTCGGGCCAATCGAGACGCGTTGCAAGAGAGGCCGCTAACAGCCGGCACGCTGGCGGTCTACGAGGGCACTGCGCATGCTCCCTCGCCGTTCAATTCTGAGGGCAGAGTTCCCGACGAAGTAGCCGCGCTCCTCCGTGAGAATAAGATGCTCGCCGACCGCACACACACTCTCACGGAGCGAGTGGAGGACTACGAGGGCATCGTGAAACGGCTCTGGAGGCGCGGCTGGGCGGAGGCGCCATCGCCGCGAGGCCTGAAGGAGCTGATGACGGTGCACGAGTCCGGGGCGGCGCACGACCGGTACGAGGCCAACGAGGCACACTGGCTCGCGCAGCGTCACTTGCGCGAAGCGAGGGAGGCTAAGGACGTCGCCGCCATTGCGATCGCGCAGGCGCAGCACGCGACGGCAACACTCGATATGGAGCGCGTCGAGATGAGCGCGTGGCATGCGGCGGATGCGGCGGAGCTCTCTCGACGCATGCTGCACGTCAGCCAGCAGCTCCGTGCAGAGCAGGTCAAGGTCGCGATGCTCGAGGCCGCCCTGGAGGCCTCTAGGCAGGCCGAAGGGCGCGCCCTCGAGTTGGGCAGCTTGGTAACGAAACACGAGCACTTAATTAGGAACGCGGACCAGCAAGTGCTCCAGCAGCGCGACGAGATTGCCGAGCTCAGAGCGCGCGAGTTTGCGTGGTTGCGCGAGATCGACGAGCTGCGCGCCGTCACTGGCCGATTACAGGAGCAATTAGCGGCGGAGGCGGAGGCGCACGCGCGCCAACGGTCGTACCGTTTGGAGCACGAGCAGACGGCAGCAACGCTCGAGCGTACGGTGCGGCACAGGGTGCAGGAGGATCTCGCGATCTCGAACAAGGAGATTGCGGACTTGCAAGCGGAGCTGCAGAGCGTGCGTGCCCAATACGCCGATCTCAGCCGGCGAGCTCATGAAGACCGCGCGCAGATGGGACGAGAACAGCTCCAGATGACGATCCTCATCGAGAAGGTGCATGCGCTTCATCGTGTGCTGAGAGGCATCGAGAAGGAGCGCGAGCTCGTGCCCTCGACGACCACGACCATCGTCAGCTCTGCTGTTCCCGCTGGTGGCCATGGCTTTGGCGGCGGCAGTGGCCTTGTCGGCGGCGCGTCGCCCACAGCACCATCCCCGAGCCCAGTCGACCTTGTGAAGATGATCGAGCAAGCGATCGCTGCGGCCGAGGCGAACACGGCGCAAGTAGTGTGGCTCGACCGGATCGTGGCCGAGCGTGAGGCGATCATCGACGCCCTCCGCGACGATTTCACCAAGTCCGAGATGCTGCGGCGCGAAACGACGAGTCAGATGCAGGAGACCATCGACAGGCTGCGATGGCTCCAGAGCAACGCACTGGCCGCTGACGGGACGCCCAAGCGCGGCCGGTTCCGCTCGATGATGTACTGGGAAAGCATGAAGAGCTGCCACGCTAACAGTCCTCGCTGGGAGCGCGAGGCAATGATGTCATGGCGTGGCGACCACGACATGACGAGCTTCTCGAATGCGATCGACCTCGAGCATCGGATGGCCAAGGCGGATGGCGAGGCCAAGGACACGAGTCTCATTGTGGCCAGGCTCGTGGGCGAGGCTTGACGGCGAGCGAGCCATGGACTAGGACATCAAGGGGCGACACCACACGCTCACACAGCTGTGTACACCGTATCATTCGACCGTTCCCAAGTAGCGAGTCAACGCTCCGTCGTCCTTAGCCGACAGACGGCCGTCAAGAACGGAACAAGAATGATTGTCCAAGAACGACCTTCATCTGTGCGTAGAATCATGGCGTAGAATAGGAAAATGACGCCGCGGCTGCTCCGCGCGGCGCCCGCGCGCCGCGGGTCGCCCGCGTTGCGCGACCCCCGGGCGGGGGGCCGGGGCGGGGAACAGACGCCCATGAACGAGACCGTGGAGCGAGTACGCTTAGTAACACAGTTTTCGCTAACGCTCGAGACGACTGACCCTAGGAGTTCTGAATAGGCGAGCCTATCTGCGGACTACAAGCCACACCACTGAGGAACTGTGTCGGCTCAGAGCTCACCCGCTCACAAGTCACCGCTCTAGTCGGCGCTCGGCGGCGGCGCATTTGCCGTTTCGCTCTTTCGCATCCGTCCCCGCACGCGGGCCTACGAGTATTGCTCGACGCTCTGCAGCCAGAGCACTTCCGCGGCCGAGAGCGTTTGGCCCGTCTGGGCAAGGATCTCCTGGCACTCGAGTACTAACGTGCTGTTGCGTGCAAACGAGCCGACGGGTGCCGCCCTCACGGCAGCAGCGGCCGCGTAGGCGGTGTTGCTCACGCCGCTCTCGCGCGCCTTGCGCCGCTCCTCCTCCTCGACGGCCACCTTGGCCATCTTGAGTGCGCGCTGGTGCGCCTTGAGAATGTGCGGCTTGCTCGGAGGTATCGGTGGCAGGATCGACGGATCGAGCCCTCGGATGCTGTCGGCTGAGGCAGGGCTCATTGAGCGCACCTTGGGCGGCGGCGGCAGCTGCGGCGGGCGAGACAGCTGTGCGTACAGCGCCGCCGCCTGCGTGCGCATGATATCATGACGCACTGCGTTCGCATGGATCGACCCGCGCAGCCGCGGCCAGCTCTGCAACTGGCGAACTATCTCCTTCGTGTCGTTCGCCATCTGCACGCCGCGCAGGGCATCCTCGCGTAACTCCTTGGCTATAGGTGAGGCGAACGCCGGCCGATTCTGAAGCTCGGCCAACCAGTCGGGCGTCGTCGACCACCTGGGCAGTGGCGGCTGCGGCCCTCCGCCTTTCCTCTCGCGCCACTCGTCGCGCGCCTTGCGCGCCTTGCGCATCTCCTTTGCCATAGTGAGAGTACGCTCGACAATCTCTTTCTGAACTCGGTCGATGTCCTCCTTCGAAAATGCCGGCGCGGCATCGTTCACGACCCGCTGTCGCATGCGCTGGACGCGCTGGATCGTCGTTGCGGCCTTCGTACGCCGCTGGAGCTCATTATGCTGCATCATGAAGGCATGACGCCGGCGCAAGCTGCGCCGGCGCCACGCCTTTTGCACGCGAAGGGCGGACGTGCGTTCGCGCCGCTGCTGCCACCCGCTCGCCTGCTCAGGCGAGAGCGTCAGCAGCTCCTCATACTCGCGGAGCAGCGCCTGCACGTGCTCGTGTCGCGCGGCGCTCGCCTCCGCGTCGATCAGGCCCGACAGGTATGCGGACTCATCCTCGGCGGGCTCCACTACAGCCGCCACCGCACTGTCGTGCGCTGCAAGTGCGGCCGACGTGAGGGCGGTCGTCATCATGATGCGGGTTGTATGGCGGGTTGATGGGCTGATTGGGGGTGTCTCGCACTTGTACCGACATCGGAAGCAAAACCCGCGAGTTCCTACTGTGAATCGACCGTTCACAGATACACTGAGAGACCGGTTTGGTTGCTTTCGTACAAAAGTGAGTCTGAGCGTGTGTCTGAGTGAGCTAGAACCTGTACATGTAACATGGAAGAGTTGAGCATTCACTCACTCATTTCTAACGTGAGCCCCAATTGCGTTGGTGAGCCCCTTTATTACTTGCGATTGCTTTTACTTGACTTAGCATATTAGCATTACTCTTCCATCGCTCTTAATCTCTTATACCCAGAGACACAGAACAGTAGATGCTTGGCCAACTTTTCCATCGGTCAACTATTCCTGTTAAAGTTTAAGTTAAAGTCCGGGTAAGAAACGTTAACCTTCCTATAATATTTGTCTCATATCAAGCGCTCAGCGTCCCGTCAAGTCGTACTTGGCAGGTATCCCTCGCGCACTCTGCGCGCGGCGCCCTCGTGCCACGCCCGAGTGGCGCCACAGTGGCCGCTGCGCCTGCGGCACCATCGTGGCGGTGGCTGGGCGAGCCCGGCCGGCAGCTCCAGCGAGCTTGGTGCTGCTCGCCGAGGGCAGCACCACATCCGGCAACATGGGGGGGGGCTGCCCCTGACCCTGCCCCTGCCGCCGCCCCTGCCCCTGCCCCGCAGACGCGCATGCATCAGATGGCGTATGCGGTGGCGGCGGCGCTGAAGAGGGGCGCATGGCGAGCGCCGTTGCGAGCGCGGCGTCCTGCGTCAACGGCGGCTCTGGCGGCACCCTGTGCGGCCAGTGCGACGACTGCCGCCCAGCCGTACCCAGCGCGCCAGGAGCCGCCAACTCGACGACTCGCTCCCAAGGCGTCCCGTGGCGGTGGCCGGTGCGAGGGGCGCCGTGGCGGCGGGCTGACTCCGGGCGGCGCGTGAGCGGCGGCGCGTGCGCCGCAAGCCCATCAAAGGGGGGGACGAGATGGTCCTGCAGCAGATGGGCGTGGTTGGTCAATGCGATCGCGCGTCGCGTCAAGGGATCAGACCTGTCAAGGACGGCCGTTAAACCGGTACGCAGCCGGGCGGCGACCCACTCGGCGTTCCGACGCTCCGACTGCTTTCGGATCAGCGCCTGCCGTCGGGCCAGACGCTCTTGCATCTCCGCCACCCGCGACGCGAGCGCCTGCCTACTCGACTCCTCTGTCAGCTTCTCGAGCACGGCCGCCTGTTCGAGTAGCTCCCTCTTTTGGCGTGCCTCCTGACCCATCTGAGCGATCCGTGCGTCGACCCCCATCATCTGACCTATGGGCTTGCTAAACGTGGGGCCCCGTTTGGGCGACGGTGGCGGCGACGGCTCGTGATGCGCAATGCGCTCCTCCCACTCGGCGCGCAGAGCCTCCAGCGTGGTCTCACCGGCCTGGAGGAGCCGTTGTGAACGCCCGCCGATCCGATCAAGGTTGGTCTTGCCACCGGCGACGTGGCGTGGCGACGTCGCCGCGATCAAGCCACCACCCAGCACCCACTTGTTATTCTCGCACCAATCGGTCTTCGCCTTCGCTGCGGCCGCCTTCTCAGCGGCCGCCTTCTCAGCTGCCGCCTTCTCAGCTGCCGCTTTAGCGTCCTCCGCTGCCGCCGCTGCGCTCGCCGCTTCTTGAAGCTGCTTGAGCTCGGTGGAGAGCCTGTCAGCGGTCTGAAAGTCCTCGGCACCGTCAGCTTCCTTGATGGCCTCCTTGATGCGCTTCAGCTCTTCGAGCCGATGTCGCCTCGCATTCGCTCGGTCGCTCTCCGTCTCTGGCGGCTTGGGCTTGGGCCTGCGGACGCCGCGCAAGTCGAGCGACGGCTTGATCGAGAGCATCGCACGATATTCGGGCGTGCCCGGAGCTGGCATGTTCTTGAAAAGGCCTTTTGGCCGAACGGCTTGGACGCTGCAGCTGATCGGCTCGGACTGCACCGTCGCCGTCGTCTCGGACTGCGCCGTTTCCGTCGCTTCGGACTGCGCCGTTTCCGTCGCTTCGGACTGCGCCGTTTCCGTCGGCTCGAAGTGCCTCGTCAGTTTCTGCTCGGCCAGCCGCAATCGGACGGCTGCAGCCGTCACGCCGAGCACCATCGTGGAGTTGAACGTCCACAAGCGCCTGAGCGTCTTACCTGTGAAACTTGCGAGAAAAGTCCAAACAGCGCACCGTAAACTTGGTCGCGTACATAACACTCCCAGAACTGATACGCATCGATATTCGAAAGCGCCGACCGGAGACCGTCGGCACATTCTCGGAGCATGCCGCAGAGACCGGCAATACTTCACTCGCCGAATAGAGCAATATCAGCCCGCGCGCGGGCGGCATACGAACCGCATAACAGGGTGCCTATAAGGCTTTCCCCTGGGTATCCCCTTCCCCCCAAACGGCGGAGAGACCCCCCAATGGGTTCTCCCGCATCCCCCCTGTCTGGTTCCATGATTGATACCGTCCTGTAATCTGGCCCTTTCACGTTGGGTTCACAGCCGTGTAACTTTGGGCGTCACACGGCATGACAATTTCTTCACACAGTCTTCACACAGTGCCGTAGCACCGGTTGTCGCGTCTGTCGTGTTAAGGTTCACCGAGAATTTCGCGGGAATCGGGCTGACAGTACCGAGAATGCCGTCGGCCGAACCAGTGCCGCCGCCACCGCTGCCGCCCGCGCACGATCCTGCACTCACGAGGCTCCTCACGATCCTGCACTTCAACGACGTGTACGACGTCGCCATGGCCTCGCGCTTCGTGCACGTCGTCAAGTCGTTCGCTTCGGACGATCCGCTCGTCCTCTTCAGCGGCGATTGCTACTCGCCCTCGCTCATGAGCGTGGTCACCAAAGGCGCGCAGATGCCGCCGGTGCTGAACGCGGCGGGGGTTAGTGCAGCCGTCTTCGGCAACCACGAGTTCGACTTTGGCGTCGAGCAGTGCCACGCGCTGTGCGGCGAGTGCGACTTTCCGTGGCTCATGAGCAACTGCGATTGGAGGGACACGGGCACGCCACTCGGCGGCGGCGAGCGCAGCGTGCTGCTCGAGCACGGCGGGCTGACGATCGGGCTGATGGGCCTCATCGAGCGTGAGTGGCTCGCCACCCTCTCGACGATCAGCGAGGACGAGCTCTGCTGGAGAGACGACATCGACGTGGCGCGAGAGCTCGCGGCGGAGCTGCGCGCGCGCGGCGCCGACGTGGTGATCGCGCTGACGCACATGCGACTGCCCAACGATGAGCGGCTTGCCGCCGCCGTGCCCGAGCTAGACTGCATCCTAGGCGGCCACGATCACGACTACGGCTGCTATCCCACTGCCGAAGCGCCAAGGATCATCAAGTCGGGCTCGGACTTTCGCGAGCTGAGCCGCGTGACGATCGAGCTCGATCTGGCTCGATCTGGTGAGGGCCGCTCTGTTCGAGTCACTCGCGTCGAGCACATCGAGGTTGCCAAATACGGTGCCGCCGACGAGGCGACTTCCGCCCTGGTCTCTGGCTTCGAAGCACAGGTTGGGCGTCAGATGGAGACCAAGATCGGCGAGACGATGGTGCCTCTCGACGCGCGCTTCGCGACGATCCGCTCGCGTGAGAGCAACGTGTCCAATTTTGTGGCCGATGTCCTGCGCGAGGCTACCGGCGCGCAGCTCGCGCTTCTCAACGCCGGCACCCTGCGCGCCGACCGCGTGCTCGGGCCGGGTAAGCTCACAATGCGTGACCTCGTCACCCTCTGCCCGATGGCGGATGAAACGGTGGTGATCCGGGTGAGCGGCGCGCAGCTGCTCGCGGCGCTCGAGAACGGCGTCTCATCCTACCCCAAGCTTGAGGGGCGCTGGCCTTGTGTCTCCGGGTTCCGCTTCGCCTTCGACCCCAGCAGGCCGGCGGGGGCGCGGGTCGTGCCCGGGTCGGTGCACATCACGTCGGAGGCGCTGACTCTCGAGGGGCGCACGACTGCGAAAGGTGAGGGCAGGGAGGGTGCCTCGGAGGCGCTGAACAGCTCCGAGGGCGTCGATTCGGATCGAGCGGCGCCTGTGGCCGCTGGGTGGCGGACGGCGTCGGCATGGGCAGCTCTGCTGGGGGCAGACGACGCTGAGGCTGCCAAAGGTGAGGGCGGAGACGGTGCCGAGGGCGCGGACGGTGCCAGGGCTGAGGGTGGGGCCGAGGGCGGCGCGGCGGCGCCCGACATTCCCCTCGACCTCAATGCGAGTTATACTCTCGTGACCAAGCAATACCTCACGGCAGGTAAAGACGGGTACACGTGCTTCGTCGGTGCGCCGGTCGTGACGGACGCAGAGCAGTCCCCGTTGCTCCCCAACCTCCTCCAGAATCATTTCCGTGAGCTCGCGTTCGCCACCGGGGCGAGTACGATGAGCGTCCTCTCACCGGCACGCAGGCAGCAAGTTCGCTCGATCGCGCGAGTGGCGAGCACCCCGGCCAAAACCCCACATGAGCTCTCCACGTCGGCAGGCCGTTCGCCGCTCCATCCCACCGCAGATGGCGCCAACGCACCCGCTAAGGGGGCGTACACCGCCGCCGGTCTGCCGCCTAAGTCGCCCGTGGAGAACAAGCCGCCTCGTAAGCCCATTGCGGCTCCTCACGTGCTCGCCAGCACGCCTGTCGCTGTGAAGAGGACACCTCACGACCACGACACGCAGCTTGGTGGCGCCATCAATCCGAGAGTCGAGGGCCGCATCGTGCAGGTCTGAACCCGAGCCTCAACCCGAGCCTCGCGAACGGCATGCCTGGGCTGGCGGGCTCCAAATCTACGCGACATAAACGCCGATTTGCGAGATCTTACGATGGAGTCTGGGGAGATGATTGCACTCTTCCAGGGTATGTTCGAACTTGGAGTGTGACCCATATCCCCTGTGTTGGTACTAGTGTTTCTAGTCCACGAACCGTACCGATTACGTAACGGGCTCGGGCTCCACTCGACGCTCGACGCTCGTAACCCCCAATCCGATTATACCTTTCGTGGTCGGGCCCGCTCCTGGAGCGGACGCGATTTTCATAGATCTTGCGATCCTGCTCCATCCTGCGTCATGACAAGGACCGCCTCGTCCGCGAGTAGGACGAAGCGGCGCGCCCCGTGAGCCGTGTAGACTCTACTGGTACACTCCCTGTGGCTCTCGCATGCATCGGCTCTCGTCGGCATCTACAGCGCTTGCGCGGCGCTCATGGCAGCGCTTCGCCGCACCTCGCGCCCTATACGACCCTTCCCTGCAGCCTCGCGCCGTACTCGCGCTTGATGCCATCGAGGAGCTCTGCCATCTGCTCGGCGCTGAGCCACTTATACGCCGCGTGGAACCCAAACGGGTCGCGCGCATAGACGGACTCGACGGAGAAGCGGGCGCCTGCCTCGCGGTCCGCGACGCGCCCGCAGACCTTGGGCATTGCCTCGACGTAGAAGACGTCCTCGCACTGGCCACGCAGGTAGCCAAAGGCGTCGAGGCACGCGATCGTGCGCGCGCGCGAGCGGAGCGAGAAGCCGCCATTGCCGCCCACCTGTGGGGAAGTGGAGAGGGCGTCGTGGTGAGCACTTGCATGCTGGAGGAGCCATGGCTTGCACTCAGAGCCCAGCCGAGGTCATCGGAGACCATCAGGGGCAATCAGCCGAGCGCCCACCTGTGTGAGCCATGGTTTCCCCACACACCACAGGTCGTCCAGACTCCATGGCGCTCCAATGTAGTCGTACGCAGCAAAGGCCTCGATACCTGTGGGGAAGTGTAGGGGGGCGTCGTGGTGAGCACATCCAATGTAGTCGTACGCAGCAAAGGCCTCGACACCTTCGCGGCAAATGAGCGAATCTGTCTGGAAGATGAGCACTCGCTCTGCAGCCGCCTGCGCCACATTGGGGCAGGGACAGAGAGGCAGTCAGAGAGGCACGCGGGGAGGCAGTCAGAGAGAGGCACGCAGGGAGACACGTAGAGAGACACGTGGAGAGACGGTCAGGGAGGCACGCAGGGAGGCGGGCAGAGAGGTGATCAGAGAGGCGGTCGGAGATCGTCGGAGATTGGAGCTCGGTCGGAGATCGGTCGCACCTGCTCCCAAAGCCAGTGAGTACACATGAGCTCATTGTGCGCCAGGTTGGACAGGTTGTCCACTTGGAGAGAGACAAGCTGCACGTGCTCGAGCTCCGAGGGCGTGAATGCCGCTCGGATGTGCTCGAGGTTGGCCGTGCCGTGGAAGATTTGTAACTGCCACGCGGGCGCCGTCTCGGGCGCGACCTCGGGCGCCGTCTCGGGCGCGGCCTCGGGCGTGGCATCGGGCGCGTACTCGCGCCTCGCATCTTTCGCGCGCCCCGCGCGCGGTCCGTTGAGGAAGAGCATCGCGTTACGCACGACGTGCTCGAGCGCGTAGTGGGCCCGCGGCTCGATCAGAAGGGCGACACGGTCGGTGCTGCCCTGTGGCGCCACCCGCAGTGGGATCGTGCGAAGGGGCGGCGTCTGCTCGGCGACAAAGTCGTCGAAGAGCTCCTTGGACGACCGGCAGATAGTCGGGGGCATCGCAGCCGCCTGCGGGTGGAAAGCGAGCACCTTGGCGCGCAATGCGGGCGGGAGCCGCTGGGCCATCAGGCCGAGCACTGCACCCGCGCGCGCGCTGCCGCCCGCCGCCGCCGTCGCGAGCGTCGCAGATCGCTCCTCCTCCGCTCGGCGACTCCGCTGCTCTCTTAAGGCGAGCACTTCGGCCAAGCTCGGAGTTAAGCTCGGAGTTAAGCTCGGAGTTAAGCTCGGAGTTAAGCTCGGAGCCGCCACACTCGCCGCCGCCGCACTCGCCGATGCCGCACTCGCCACCGCCGCACTCGCCGATGCCGCACCCTCCGCCGCTGCCACACTCGCGGGGCCTCGGGCAGGAGTTTCGTCACTCGCGGAGCCTCCCGCCGGGGCCGTGGGCGGTGGTATCGGCGGCGGCGCTGCCGCTCCCGCCGCCGCCGCCACCGCCACCGCCGCCGCCGTCGCCGCCGCCGCCGTCGTCGCCGCCGCCGCCGCCGTCGCCGCCTCTGCCGCCGCTCTCGCCTCCATCGCTGGCGCATTCGCCTCCAAAGCCTTCGGTTCCACAGCCTTCGGTTCCACAGCCTTCGGTTCCACAGCCTTCGCCTCCAAAGCCTTCGCTGCCTCCTTTGCCTCCGCCGCAGTCACATCCTCAGGCTCGAGCTCAAAGAAGAGGTGATCAACTACCTTGCCTTGCGCCACCCGGAAGCGCTCGATGTAGTCCGTGTACATCGAGCCTCGTGTGCCCACGAAAAAGTCCGCACCGATACAAGCCCACATGTCGAGCACCGCCGTGGCCACACCATCCTCGCCGGTGAGCATCTCGGAGTACTCGACGCGCTGTTCGATCGCATGAAGCGCCTTGAGCTCGGACGGCTCGCGACAGTCGGTGGCGAGCAGCCAGGAGGCGAGCCGGCGACGGCGCACCTGCACTCGGGGGATATCAGAGGCAATTAGAGCTCATCAGAGGCCGACGGCGCACCTGCACTCGGGGGCCATCAGAGGCGATGAGAGCTCACCAGAGGCAATCACCGTAGTACCAGAAGAGGAGCGAACCAGCCATCCGAGGCAATCGGAGGCTCATCACAGAGTCATCGGAGGGCCATCCGAGGGCGGTCAGAGGCTCATCACCTGCTCCCCAATCTGGCGCACAAAGCCCTCAATCGTCGGCCAGAACCGAATATCTCCCATGAGCTCGGATAGCCGCCAGTGGTCGGTGCGCCGCACATGCGCGGCGAGGCACGGGCGGGGCACGCGCTCGCCCATGAAGCCGTTCAGCTTCGCACGCAGCCGCTCGTTAGGCTTCAGCGCCGAGAGCAGAAGGGCTCTCTCGCCCGCGTCGAACACTGACGGTAGGGCGACCGTGTTGAAGGTGTGGTCGAGAGCGAGGACAGGCTGGCGCACGTCGCCGAAGAGCGCTGAGATCTCCCGCTCTCCACGTAGCGGACGGTCGAGCGTCAGCGACCGTTGCAGCTCCGCACCCATAGCGCCCCCGCCGTAGTCGCCGCCGCCGCCGCCGCCGCCGCCGCCGCCGCCGCCGCAACCGAGCTTCAACACGCCGGCGCCATCCACTTCGCGAAAGTACTCGAGCTCGACGAGCAGCGAGCGCAGGTCTGGGTACAGCCCAAAGCCCTTGTCGCTCCACGTCGGGTTGTACGCGAGCGCCAGCCGAAAGAGTGCCACGCCCTCGCCGGGAGCGGCGCCGGTGCGTGCAGCGGCAAACTCCTCGAGGGTGATGCAGCGCACGAGCTGCGAGAGAGGTGCGACGTCAAAATAGTCGGCGGTCGCGCCGAGCCAGGGCCAGCCGTACTGGGGGCGCCAGCGTGGGAGCACAAGCGTGCGGCCGGTGGTGCGAGCGATCGCGGTCGCCGACTCAAGGCATGAGAACTGGTTGCACATGCCCGCAAAGGGCTGGTAGATGAGGAAGCGCTCGCGCAACGCATCGGCGGCCGCAGCAGCGGGATCGTTCACGGACCGCGCTGACGACGTGAGCCACGGGTATGGACGGCCGTCGGGATGCGCGATGCGGGGCTCGGCGCCGTCGGCGGCGATGGTCGTCGACTTCGGCGTCACGAGCATCGTCGCGGCCCTCGACTGTAGTTTCGGTACTTCATATGAATGCACTTCTCACGTTCACACAAGAAGTGAGGGGTTCGGACAACTTACCTTCGACGACGACATCGACGATGGGTTCGTCCGCGAATGGCGATCTTCCGCTCGGCATTGCCAAATTTGGGGCAAAATAACGCCCGACTTCGGCAAGCTCCGGTGAGAGAGCGGTCGTCATTGCAAATGAAGGCCGCTCTCATCCTTGCTCTGTCGGGCGCCTCCTCCGCGCTGTCGGCTGGTATTCGGCCCTATCTATCAGCATCTCGTATGGCGCCGCCTAGAATGGCATTATTTGACCGATTTCGCCGCTCCACATCCGACGGTGGCAAACCCGCTGCCAAGGTCATCGCAGTGGAAGTCGCCGAGTCCAAATGGGAAGCAAATCCAAAGGAGGTGGAGAAAGAGGCAGAACGCGCCGAACGACTCAGGGTTGAAAGTGAAGCAGAGGATTTCCCCAAATGGGCAGCAAAACAAACTGAGGTTGAGAGAGAGGCGGAACGTGTCGAACGACTCAGGGTCGAAAGAGAAGCAGCGGATTTCTTTAGGGGAGAGGCTGTGGTTCGAGCAGAGGAGGAAGAGGCAAAGCGGCGAACGGCTTTGGAGAACGCAGTCCCGGTCTCTCCTGTTTCTTCTCTCGCAGTGTCGGTAGCCAAGGACGAGACGACGGTGGATAAGGCAGTGGCGGAGACAACAGAAGCGCTCGCCGCGCTCGCTGGGGCCACGTTTGGGGCGCTCAGCGCGCTCGGCGCAGCTGCCATGGCGGCGACCTCGGACAACAACGAGGGCAAAGCCGAGTCTAAACAGGGGGCGCCGAAGCGTGCTAAAACCGAGGTCCAGGCGGAGACCAAGACGAAGCCCAAGCCGACGCCCAAGGTCGAGGTCAAGCGGGTGGTCAAGCCCAAGCCGACGCCCAAGGTCGAGGTCAAGCGGGTGGTCAAGCCCAAGCCGACGCCCAAGGTCGAGGTCAAGCGGGTGGTCAAGCCCAAGCCCAAGGTCACGCGCAGCCCACAACCGCCGGCCAGAAGGTCGTCGTTGACACCACAAACGGCGACGACGAAACGCAGGCCTTCGACGATTGCCGTTCCTAACGAAAGCACGCAGACTGGTGCAGCGATCCCTGTCGTGAGCTTAGTGCTAGCCTCGATCCTGCTTTTCAATGGGGCCGAGGCGCCGCCTATGACCATGGCACCCAGTGCGCCGACACGCGCGCAGATCGCTCAAAAGCCATCGCCAGCGGTGAAGAAAGAGGCAGTAGCCCATAACCCGGCGCCAGCCGCCAAGAAGGAGGCACCAGCCGTGGCAAAGAAAGAGGCAGCCCCAGCTCCGAAGCCAGCGCCAGCCGCCAAGAAGGAGGCACCAGCCGTGGCAAAGAAAGAGGCAGCCCCAGCTCCGAAGCCAGCGCCAGCCGCCAAGAAGGAGGCACCAGCCGTGGCAAAGAAAGAGGCAGCCGCACCAAAGCTGGCGGCAACCGAGCTGTCGACGGAAGATGCACTGAAGATCCTGAGCAAGTATAATTAAGACGCTTGCCTGTGTGACTGTGGGGAACACGCGACGAGGCCTTCACGGTGCTCGGCCGGCTTGGAGTAGCGACGGCCAGAGCGTTCGGGTGGGGATTGGCGGCGGTCACTCTGTGTGTCACTCTGTGTGTGTCCAGTGGACAGTAGTAAAGCGCGTATACGTAAAGCTGGAGACAGTCGGGAGGTACTGTACAGAGTACATGTACTGTTCTACATCGTGTACACAGTACGGCATGCGCAACTTGGCGTTCTTCCGCGGAGCATTTTTCGCGGACACCACAATCTCGCGGTTGCCTTTTGTCACATGGGAAACTGCGGCCACCCCGGCTCAGAACTTTTCTTTGACGCCCAGCACGGCTCCGGAGTTTTCGCTGACCCAGAGCCGTGTGAACGACTTGATACACACCCTCGATCTGCGATGATGACGTCGTCATGGCATCGGGCTTGGATGAGCTAGACCCGTCCTCTGAGCAGCCGGCAGGGCTCGCCCCGCAGATCTCGATCACGGCCCTCTCGGCTGGCTCTGTCCGGGCGCGCCTCCAATGGGTCCGTAGAGATCTGCCCTTGTTGCCAGCTGCTATGCTTCCAGCAGACGCCCAGTCGTCCGCTGCCGTCAACGAGGTTGCTGTCAGCGAGGCCCTCGCCAAGATCAAAGCCCGTGTGCCTGCGGCAGAAGTTGTTGCCGCTTGGCTCAAGTCGCTGGGACCTACGGGCTTTGAGGAAGCTGCTGCAGCCCCACACGCTGCCCGCGCGGCGTTGAGAGTCGCCATCGTAGACATGTGCTCGACGTGCGATGCCATCGACGAAGACCGTCACAGTGGCTGGAAGTACACCGGGGCGATCCTCCGTGCGTTCGACGCGGCACTTTCTGTCCTGGCCCCTGCTCGTGGACTCAAGGGTGAGGAGCGAACCAGGTGCCCGCCCGGCAGCATCAAGGACTGGAGCAGCCGCCGCACTGCGATGCCACCTCCGATTGTCGGCCAAGAGCCGCTTGATCCAGCCCTCCTCTCGAGTTGGCGTTCGGAGCTCCGCCAAGCGTCCTCTGCAGCCTCTCGAGCGCATTCGTGGGCGGGACCCCATTGGATCCCACTCGCGGGGCTAGGGCAGACGTCCCTTCTCGATCGGACCATTGGCCACGTTCTTCGGATGGCGGGCTCCATAGGCGCCACCATCGCCGCCGACTCGGTCGGTGCCGAGTTCTGGACGCAGCGGGTCAGCCCGCACGCACCGTGCAAACTTCACTGGGACGTGGACGAAATGCTCGGGCAGAGCGAGGCGCCGCGGGTAGAGTGCCCCTTGCTGAGTGCGATCGTGTACCTTTCGGACGAGGGCGGCCCGACGATGATGATCGGAAGGAGGCCCGATGACGATTTAGAAGAGCCCGACACGGCGGCATGGCAAGAGCGGGTGTGGCTGGTGTGGCCACACTGTGGCCAGGTTGCAGTCTTCCCAGGAGATATGCTTCATGGCGTGATGCCGCTTCCGAGTCCGATCACGATGCCGGCGACGCAGATGCCGACGCTCCGCCAGACGGTCTTGATCAACTTATGGGCCAAGCGTCCGCAAGGGCTGCCTCTGATGCCGCCCGAGCTTGCGCCCTGCCTTGCGATGAATGAAGCAGACCTCCGAGCGGTCGAAGCGATGGCCGAAGCCATCTCCGCTGCTGGGGGGGAGAGAGCTCCCGCGGCTCCCGGCACGATGCGCCAGGCGCCAAGAGCCGGGTGCGTGCGCCACAAGAGCTGGCTGGACTCGGAGTCGCGGACTTGGAATGCGACCGAAGTCAGGCAAGGCATGTTCTTCGGCCAGTTCAACTGGTGGATGCCGTTGCCATCGATAGTGTATCGAAGCCATCAGATGGAGGAGTTCGTGGTGCCCGTGTGGGCGGATGCGTTCAAACGTGGATGACCACACTTGGACGGACGGGGTGCTCCAGGATGCATGCATTTGGTGAAAATGTTTAGATGGGTGCAAAACTTAGAAAACTTCCGTAACGCCCGCGCGGGCCGAGCTCCAAGGGAGAAGCGAATGGCGCCCGCGCCCAGTCCGTCTCAGTCTGTGGCGCTGGCGCGCCACCATGCTGAGGCGCTCGTGGCGCTCGTGGCGCTCGCTCGCGACGGCGACGCCCGCGGCAAGGCGAGTGCAGCTCATGCGTTGGCAACTCGAGCACCACTTAACAAAGCGGCAATAGCTGCGGCAGGTGGCATCGAAGTGCTCGTCGCGCTCGTCCGCGACGGTGACGCGCACAGCAAGGCGAGCTCAGCGTGCGCATTGGCGTCTCTAGCTGCCTCCAACGCTGCACACCAGGAGGCGGTCGCGGGTGCGGGAGGCATCGAGGCGCTCATTGAACTCGCTCGCGACGGCGATGCTCGTGGCAAGGCGAGCGCAGCTCACGCGTTGGCTACCCTTGCGGCCACCAACGCTGCTAACAAGGCGGCGATTACAGCGGCGGGTGGCATCGAAGCGCTCGTGGGCCTCGCAAACGCAGGCGATGCTCAAGGCAAGACGAACGCTGCCAGTGCGTTATCGACTCTGGCCTCCGTCCATGCTGCCAACAAGGAGGCGATCGCAGCGGCGGGCGGCATTGAGGCGCTCGTGGCGCTCGCTCGCAACGGCGATGACGAAGGCAAGGCGAGCGCAGCTCACGCGTTGGCTACCCTGGCGGCCGCAAACGCGTCTCCCCATGCGGCGGTCGCGCCCCTGATCGCCGCGATCATCGCGAGCGCCGGCGGCATGGAGGCCCTCGTCACGCTCGCTTACGAGGGCAACGCGTACGGCAAGGCGAGAGCCGCGAGCTCGTTGGCGTCTCTGGCGGCCGTCAACGCGTCGTGCCAGGCGGCGATCGCAGCGGCGGGCGGCATTGCGGCGCTTGTGGCGCTCGCTCGCGACGGCGATGCTGAAGGCAAGGCGAGTGCAGCTCACGCGTTGACGATGATGGCACAAGAGGACGAGGCGAACCAGACGGCGATTGCAGCGGCGGGCGGCATCGAGGCCATCGTAGCCCTCGTAAACGCCGGCGATGCTCACTGCACAGCGAATGCGAACCGTTGCTTACGGACACTAGCTACCAACGAAGCCCGCACGTCCGCAATCGCAGCAGCCCTTGTCGCAGCGGGGGGCTGGTCGACGGGGCGCTGGCCGAGCTTGATCAATGAGTTGGCCGACTGGACGCTCAGGGCAGCGATCATCGCCAGCAGTAGTCCGGAGGGGACGCTGAGTGCGCGGCTGGCGGCGCTCAAGGCAGCGATCAGCGCACACGCCTTGAGCCACGTGCGATTCGCGAACCGGGTCACCCCGCTGCTCATGGAGGCTTCCATGCTGTGCGACCGGCTTGCTGAGCAGGATGCCGCTGCGCTGGCATCTGGAGCTCGCCTCGCGCACGCATCGAATCAGGAGCGAGATTACAAGCGAGATGAGCTGAATCAAGATGTGGAACCTGTTGAAGAGGCCCCGCACCGGTTCCACATCTTGGACCAAGAAGCACTTGCTGTCATTCGTCGCGAAGCGGGCGAGGCGCGCTCGGCCGAGCAACGGGCTGAACAGCTGCGCCGCTACCGCGAAGCAGCGGCGGCGGCGCAGGCGGCGGTGAAACGGCAGGCAGCGGCGGCACAGGCGGCTCGAGAGGCAGCCAAGCTTGTGTTAGAGTGCAGAGAGGAGGAGGAAGCGGCGGAAGCGGCGAGGCTCGCGAGCAAAAGCAGCGAGAAGCTTGCAGGTGGAAAGGCAGCGGGGCCCCTACCTGGAATCTTGAAGTGGAAGAGCAGCGAGACGAAGGCCAACGCGCAGGGGCACGCCCAGCACGACGCGCAGGAGCACGCCCAGCACGACGCCCAGCACGCTAGAGCGTCGGCGCCAGAGGCTCACCGGAAGGCGCACGCTGCTCGATGTCCCGCGGACGCGCCGATGTCTCGCCTGGATTCGATCGAGGCCTCACCTAAGCTGGCCATACAGCTGTGGCTCTCCAAGGTACTTGCCAAGAATCACCTGCTCCTGATTGCCACTCAAATGCCAAGAATCACCTGCTCCTCATTGCCCCTTAATTGCCCCTTGATTGTCTCTCTCAGACCTCTCTCATTTTGTCTCTCTCAAGTACCTGCTATCTGAGTGCCTTCCTCATTATCCCTCATCAGGTACTTGCCAAGGCGGAGGCGGAGGAAGAAGCTCAGGAAGAAGCGGTTAGGAAAGAGGCGGAGGAAGAGGCACTTGAACGCATGAGGATGAACATGAGCTCTTTCCTCAATGCATCGTCCATGAGCACTGACTTGTCGGCCACGCCCCCGACGAAGGTGCTCAAGACTCCCCGCATACACCTCTGGCTGGCTCCGATGTTGCGAGACGACGCCCTCGCGGTCAGCTCGGCATCGGATGGCGTGGACCTAGGCGCCGAGGCCGGGCCATTGGGAGTTAGCGGTCGAGTTAGCGGTGGGCGCGCGCTCGCGAGTCGGCTGCTCTCGTTGTACGCGCCGCGCTCCTCGTCACACATGTCATCAGGCGGTGAATCAGGCGGCAGCATCATCGAGCGCTCCTCCTCGTCTCGCTCTCAGATATTGCATCCGCCCGCCCGAAAGTTGTTTGATGATGCAGACAAGTAGCGGGGATGCGACGATTTCTTTTACAACGTGCTTGACAAGCAAGCAAACAAGCAAGCAACATGGCAAGCAAGTGCTTGACCTCTGCTTTAATTTTTATACACGTGCATTCCACCGGATCCCCGGTGTCTTTTTACCGGAACACACGTGCTGGCACCCAGCGCTCTCAATCTGCGCATGAAAAGCCGCGATGGCTCGGAAACACCTCTGCGCTCGCTTCCTCTTTGTGCTCGTTTTTTTCACAAACGGAGCTCGCTCGACTCACTCGCGTTCGCTTGCTCGCTTGATCCGTGAACATGGCTACCATCGCAACAGCACTGTCACCCACTCGTGCTGCGTCGGCGCCCTACTCGCGGTCCATCGTCGACGACGTGGAGCTCTCGGCTGACCGATCCGTGACCAAGAAGGTCTCGGCCGTCTTCCAGCGGCGCAGCAAGGTGGAGAGCGACTGGGCGATGATGAAGTATCACAAGAGCGAGCTCAAAACCCTTGAGCCAGCGCGAACCCAGTCGGTCACTCTTCCTACGTTCAATCCCACGCCTACCATGACTGGGCCGACGAGCCCAAGGTCCATTATGCAGTCTGGCTCTGACGGGTCGACGCCGAGGGCCGACACCTCGGTCCCGAGTGCTTGTGCACCCACTATGGTCGGCACGATTCTCGACGACCCCGACTACATTGACCTCGTGTTTGAAGCACTCATTGGACCCGAGGCTCTCCAGAAACCGTCAAACTTCAAAGATCAGTACCACGGCCGCCTTCAGGCACAACAGCTCGTGGTACGTAACGGAGAGCAAAGCAACCATGATGCCCACTTTTGCAATCCGTTGATCCCGCCGACGACTCGATCATTCATTGACGTTCGGTCGTCCGTCTCGCACGTAGGTCCTTAGCGCCGTGAATAAGACATGGCAGAAGGCCGCGGCATACTACCTCAAGCTCAGTGAGCAACGCCTGAACACGATGATCATCTCCAGCCCAGTCGGCCTCAAAGAGACGGAGATGCGCGAGCTTATAAAACGCAATGAGGCACTGATGAAGTCGGTGGCCGAGGGCACCGCCACGCGGGCTGACCGCGAGGCGCTTGAGGCCGTGATGAAGCGCAAAGAGGAGCTCGACAAGGAGCTTGGGGAGACGAAGGCGCGGGAGACGAAGGCCAAGTTCAGGCAATCAGAGCTCGCACTGGCATGGAAATCTGGTCGAGCTGGTCCGGCGCCGTTCGTCATTGGCCATGGCGGACCGGTGCGGAAAAGTTTGGCAAAGAGGCATGCACGGCATGCAGAGGCCAATACCAAGGCCGCATGCAAGGCCGTACCTCGCTGCAAGCCTTCGGCGGCGCAGCTACATCCAACAAAGCTCGAGCTGCCGCTTCCATTTCCAGATACTAAGCCGCTCTCCTCAACGGGTGTCTCGCTCATCACGCAAACGCCGCCGGATTCAGACTTCTTCAGACTGCTTGGCGTTCAGAAGAGCTCTCCTCTCGAGCCCCTGCTCATCTTCAGCGCTTATTCAGCGCCCAGATTCCACTTCGCTGCCGCTACATCCGTGCCCGTCAGTGCCTCGTGACTGCTGTCGAGCGTCAAGGCGTGTCAAGGTGGGCGTTTGCGGCATTAGTGCGCGCTTTATGCATGCGGTGTGCACATGTACTTCAATGCCGACCAGCGGCGAGATGTGGCTGGTCTCTGCATCGAGCATGGTACAGTCGTGTAGGGTTGGGGAGCGTAAGTGGTGGTGCGTGAGACTTGTATGCAGACTTCTGTGTCGTACACTGCGTATTGTGGAAGGACGCACGGCGCGCGCCTCGAAGCGCCTCGAAGCTCCTCGAACTCCGGTGTCTTTGAACCTCGGCCACACGTAGTATACCGGTACCGCTACCGCACTGGCCACTGCCCTCTGCCGGTAAAAGACACTGGGGGGAGCCGGTACTGCGTTCATATCAGGCGTGAGCGGGGAGAGTGACGACGAGCAGCACAAGCGCAAGGCGCAGCAGACACACAGAATGCAGCAAGCACACGGGGAGACGACGGCGATGGGCAGCGGGCCGGACAGCGCGCCGGAACGGGAGCACGCAAATACAGAAAAGGAGGGGAGTGACCGGCAAGGCACGACGCGCGAAGCAGCCACTGCACAGGAGGATCGCGCGCGCGCCTGGACGGACGAAGAAGCTCGACCGCAAATCTCGCAAACTTGCAAGCATCCGTTAACGAAACAAACCAACACGGCGCCAGCACGTGCGGCGCGCGCAACAGAGCCGACGAGTGGGGCAAGCGGGCCCGTTGCAGCGGTCCTGGCCGGAGCGCGCAGAAGGAACAGGGTCGCCACATACGACGAGACCAGCCACAGGACGGGACCGCGCAAGCAAAAGATACCGCACATCGCCGACGCGAGAACTGAGACAGGCAGGCT
>Ga0210246_100262_pt1 | contig 46801 bp, 26 predicted proteins | sample ChrtobMetaP3_8mM_FD_155469 | JGI IMG/M metagenome (GOLD analysis project Ga0210246, IMG submission 155469) | Chrysochromulina tobin associated microbial communities from unialgal haptophyte culture, Seattle, Washington, United States - P3_8mM | ecosystem: Host-associated > Algae > Haptophytes >...
GCATCGAGGGCGCCGCCAGCACGTGAGAGCACGGCCCAGCCGGTGGCATATGCATGGACCTCAAATACCAACGACCGTCGCTGTGTCCCGCTGATAGTCGCTGTGACAGAGAGCACCGAGCTCGAGAGGTCCTCGAGCGGCGCCTCGAGCCATCGAAGGCCCTGCCGCCACAGCAGCACGGCTCGGCCCTTGCTCCACTTGCACCCAAGCGCCTCTTCAACGGATGCAACCCGAGCTCCCTCTGTAGCGGCAACCTCGAGCCGGCTGCGAAGCCGCCAGTCATACAGCAGCACAGCCTGCGCTGCTGCGGGAAGCGACACGAGCACGCGCTCAAGGCCACCCCGCGTGTCCTCCGCAGCCGGTCTCTCATCTGCATCCAGGGTGAGAGCAAGCTCGCCATCCTCGGCACGCTGGCTGACACCGAGTTCGAGAGCCTGCAATTGATCAAAGGCCGCCCGACGCGCCTCGCGGTGCACGAGTGCAAGAACGTCCTCCGTCCGAAGCGCGTCGTCCTCGCCGCTTGGGCAGCCCACAGGCTCCTGTGCCCCCAGCGCTCCTGTCAGCCGCCTGTTGATGCTGCTCGCCTGCAAGAGCGCCGCCGCAGCTGCGGCCCAGCGCGGCACATCGCCCGCAACCGTCGCTTCGAGCCGTGCCCAGAGCACGTCTTGGCTCAGGTTGCCGGCGCTCGCGACAGTCAGCCCATGACGCTCTGCAAGCTCACGCACGCGAATGGGCGACGCTTCCACGCCCAGCCTGCGTGCCTCTGCGAGCACGACCCGGTCTCTCACCTCGCCAAAAACGCCGTTACGCTCCAGCGCGTCGTCCATGAGCTCATGCCTTCTATAGTATCGCATCATCGTCGTCTCCTCGATGCGCCCTGCCTGCGCTGCCTGGCTTGGGAGTAAGCCGTCCGAGCACAAGTCGTTGATGAAGCCACCCTTGCGCGCGCTGTACAGGACGTACGCGTCCGCGGCCTCTGCGGAGTCGAGGCCGACCAGGGCTGGCAGACCGCTCGCCTCGCGGGAGCGCACCACCTCAAAAAGCACGAAGCGCAGGCTGAACAGCAGTGCCTCCGGGGTCACGATGCGCCCCGTGTATCGGCCCGTCGAGGGCGTGCCATCCTTCCTCTCGGCATGATCGCCCTCCACTTCCTGGAAGACAAACGTGAGCGCGTCGACGCAACCATGGCACTTGCTCTGACGGCGCCACACGAGCCGATGCAAGCAGCAGAGGCAAACATCATCGTATCGCAGCCGTTCGTCTGTTCCACCGACGCCAAGAGCGCACCCGAGAAGGTCGAGCTCCGTGAGGGCGAGTGCCTGAATCGCCGTGAGGGTGCGGTGGCGACACGTAGGCTTCCGGACATAACGCACCACCTTGCCCTCGAGACCGTCGCTGGTCTTCGTGAAGGTGGGCACCTGCCACCAGCCCAGCACGTCGCCCGGCGCGATGACGAGATCGTCGTGCATCAGCGTGCAACCCTCGTGCGTACGAACCTTGAGGGCCACGGCGAGCACCAACCAGAGCGCCAGCCGCAGCTCCCAGTCGTGCTTCGCCGTGAGCTGCTCAAAGGCGGCGCGCACGATGCTATGCACCAGGGGCGGCGTGCTCGCGATGGGCGCCAGGCGCAGCTCTCGCCGTGCGAAGCTCAACGCCTCCACGACTCGCTCGTCGAGCACCACCGTTGCCATCTCCCCCCTCGCCCAGCCTCGCAACTCGCTGAAGTAGTTGGCCAGTGTCATGGCCGAGATGCGTCCTGGGCCATAATTGTCATTCGCTTTCAGCTGCACGGAACACACCGGGCTGTCGGTGCCCTGCACTGACTTCCGATCCCTCCACAAGTGCGAACACGCCGCGGCAAATGCCAGCAGCGGGAGCCGGTACGACGACGTCTGCGCACGGCTCATGAGGGACTCGAGGGTGGCGCTGGGCGGCGCCACTTGGACGAGCCGACCAACGACCATCCATCGCACGTACACGAACAGCACCTCGTGCGACAGGAGCTCATGGAGCTCATTCACGAGCTCGTCGTCGTCCATCCAGCAGGCGTCGGCAAGAGGTGGGACGCCCAAGGCCGCAGCCGCACCGCGCGCCGCGTTGGCGCACGTGCAGCACAAGAGGTATGCCTTCAGAAAGCCAGGGAGGCGCTCTGGTCGTGGGGAAGGAGGCGCCTTTGCCGGTTGCACAGGCTCAGATGGCGCTGGCCAGGGAACGGCCGCGACCACTGGCATGGCGGAAAGCCGGGCTCTCGACATGGAAAGCAGGGCGCTCGACATGCCCGCGGCTATGACGGCGAGAACTGCGCTCTCGGGCGGCGGGGCGGCCTGTGGGGTGCTCGACGTGAGCTCCAGAGCAGCCATCGGCTCAGTTTCGGTAGAAGCTGGGATGTTCGACGTGACAGCCATCGCGGACACCAATGACTCTGGCGAATTGAGAACAGAGAAAGCGTCTACCTTGGATAGAAGCAGAGCGAGCGAGGATGCCTCCACCCTCGACGCCTTCGTGCTCACATTGAAGAGCTTCAGCTCGTACCGCCAGAAGCCTCTGCCTGCTGCATCGCCCTCCGCCTCCACGACGAAGGTCACCCCTTTCAGTCCACACAAAAGGTTGTACGGGTCGCAAAGCTCGTCGGGCACCGCATGGTTCAGAAGGACTTGGAGCACGTGAGCACGTCGGCGTTTGATCACTGCCTCGAGGAGCCGTATCGCTCGCCGGGCAGCGCTTGCAGGCAGCTCGCGAAAAGCCAGGACGTGCGGTGGCAACTTTGGAATCACACTGTCAGCTGCGGCTCTCTGCGGTGGAGTAGACAGCAGCGGTGCCAGGCCTGGGTCACAAGGAGCGGCGGCGGGAACGAAGGTCGAGGTCGTCGGTGGTGCGCCATCTGGGATGCGTGCAACGTCACCGCCGTGAGCAGCGACGGCAAGTCGTGGCGCTATCGCATCCGATGCGCCAGGGCGATCGCCCGCCAGCCGCGGGGTAAGCAGGAGCAGCATCGCCAGAGAACTTGCTAGGAATTCGGCAGACACAAACGGCGGCGCCATGATGCCTGCGCCCTGCGTGTTCGGAACCACGAGCTCAACTGCCCCCAGCGATAGCATGGCGAGGCACTGGCTGAACCACTGCACTCGCGACTGCCTGAACCACTCCACTCGCGATGAAAAAGCCAGATGATGCTCCGAAGCACCTGCGCCCACGACGGGCGCTCCGAGTCCCGCTGCGCGTGGTCGCCGCCACGCTCTGCGCAGAGTGCCAACCGCGTCGTTCACCATATCATCCACGCCGTCGCTCGCCCTCGTCTGCGAATTATACAGTTCTGGTGCGGGCGCAGCTCTGGCCAATGCCTGTCGAGGGCCCGCTGTCATCCTGCGATGCAGCTTGAGGACGTGCGACACCCTGCGGGAAGCGGGAGACGTTTTCAGAGGTGAGTGCGACGCCAGTACACAAACGGCGAGATATCAGTTCATCAGGTGCTGGATGTGCTGCGGCTCTATGGCTGGGTGGTGGTGCTGGGCAGGCGCACCCTTGGTGACGACGCTCCTCCTTCAGGCGGTGCAACGCGTCGGCCGCCATCGGCGCGCACGTGAGGCAGTGCACGCACGCCAGTGCGCGTGCTTGGGCATAGGGGCCACGCTTGCATGTGGCACATGACCAGGAGGGCTCCATGTCGCGCGCCTCCACCGGCAGGCGCAGAGCCTCCACGCGTGTCACCAAAATGCAGCCTCCATTGTTGGTAAAGACTTGGAGCTCTGGCGGCAGCACGCCATCGCAGAGCGATACGCAGATGAACGAGCCCTCGGGCGGCAGATGGAGGTGATCGTTCTCCTCGGCGGAGGGACACGGAGAAGGTAACGGCGGTGGCACATCCTCGTGCTCGGAGGCCCTTGCGGCCAGGTCCAGGTCCTCCACCACGCCACTAACAACAAGTGTGCCACGAGCGTGAATGTCATCCTCAGGCTCGGCCATCTCTACGTCGCCATCAACCTCTGATGCCTCCCCTCGCTCCAAAGTGGGCGTCAGAACGGGCAAAGGTGGTCGGGTGGGTGCTGGTGGCGCCTCGGAGGAGGAGGGATGCGATGGAACGTCACGTCCCTCCACGATGCGAACGCTGCTGTCATGCATGCTGCTCCTCGTCATCGACAAGCTGTCAACGTCAACAGACGTTTCTGAATAGTGAGGTGCCCTGAAGCCGAGTGCGGCTGTAACTGACGAGCGCTTGGTCCGGCGGCCGTCTGCGGCGGGTGTTGAGTGACGCTTGTTAACGCCGCGTGCCTTCTTGCACGTGTGCGGTATCCATCTCGAAGCCGCCATGCAAGCCAAGCAGCTAGCGTCGAGATGCGGATCAATGGTCGGAGTGATGGCCGTTTCGTCGCATCCAGCCACGACGACTGCGGGTGTGGTAGGCGGCTCGTGTGATGTTGCATCGGGCGAGCGTGACCGCGAGCGCCTTACTGCCTCCGGTGGGCAATCGAGGGCCTCCATCGTGCGTGGGCCCGTGCGGAGAGCGGAGTGGCACTGCAGACGGGCGACGCCGTAGGCGTCTGAAACAGAAAAATCGAAACGGAAACATCAAATTCGTGCCAAAAAAGGGCTCTGAGGAATGAAATGCATGCAACTTTGGACGTCCGGCTCCGTGCACCAGCGTGTCCCCAGACGCTCATCTTCGGCCGACCGAAGGCCACACACCGGCCCAAGGCAACGCACGCGTGAGCGTGTGCACTCACTCCCCCACCCTTCTCCAAGCTATTTGTACTTGAGCACCGGTTGTCGCGTCTGTCGTGTTAACGTTCACACGTTGAATACGCTGCTGTGAACCCGCAACCATGGCGCGTCGCGACCCAAGTGTCGAAGAAGCCGAGAGGCAGCTGCGCATGCTACTCAGAATCGGTGGCGGCAGCGACGCCCTTCCGATGCAGCAGCTCGCCACGGCAGCCGTGCTGCAAACGGCTGCTCTGCCCAATTCGTCCTCCGGGCTCCCCTCTGCCTTTGAGCAACTGATGCTAGGCGGCGACCGCCGCCCGCTTCCGGGCATGCCCGGCAACGGATTGAATATGCCGCTCCCAGGGATGCATTCTCAGCCTTTCGGTGGTGCGCCCGCGCCGCTGCCCACGGCTCCCGTCGGCACCAGCCCGTTTGCTGCAGGTGGCACTGCGATGCCGTATCCCCTTCCGCACGTTTCGCCGGTTTCGCACCCGGCCATGGCCCCTGCGCCAGTTTCGCGACCTCCCGGCCTGCCGCCGGGTCTCGGCTTGGGCTCGGCGCCTGGGCGAGATCCGCTCGTCGCGCCGCCGCCGCCGCTCCCCGGGGCGGCACCGCTGCCTGACGCGCTGCTCGAACAACTGCTCGGTGGTGCGCCTGCCGGGCAGCGGCAGCGCATGCCGCCACTGCCCACGGATCAGAGTCGATTCTTCCCTTCCACCCCACCGCCGGCGCCAGCGCCGCCGGCACCAGCGCCACAGGCGCCAGCAGGTGGGATCGAGGGCGGCGGCTTGCCGACCGCGGACCAGGTGGTGGCGCAGTTCAAGCTGGCGATGGCCAATATGCAGCAGCTGCAGCAGGGCTACCCGCCGAGCGAGATGCGCTTCCAAAAGGAGCGCGAGCTGCACGCGTACATGCAGCAGCTCGACGCCCTGCATGCACGACTCGTGTCGCAGCCGCAGCCGCAGCCGCAGCCGCAGCCGCAGCCGCAGCCGCAGCCGCAGCCGCAGCCGCAGCCGCAGCCGGAGGCCCCGCCGCCGCGGGCCCCGCCGCAGCAGCAGCGGTTGGAGCAGCTCGCCCCGCAAGCCGCGCCGTCGCCGGCAGGGCCCGCACCGGCACCCGACACGGCGGCGCCAAAGGAGCTGACGGCGCAGCAGCTCGAGCGGCAGCGGCAGCAGGCCCTGCAGCAGGCGATGCTTCGCGAGGAGCAGGCTGTCTTCCTGCTGCAGGTCCAGCAGCGGCAGCGCGCGCAGCACAGCCGGATGGCGGGGATGCCTCTCGAGCAACAGATCGCGTTGCAGCGCGACCAGATCGGCGCGATGACTCTGCGCGAGTACCGCCCGAACTCGACTCGCTTCGCCAACAGAAAGATACGCACGGACTTCGTCGAGCAACTCACATTAGACGCGATGGCAGTGTACAGCAGCTTGCAGCCGCCCGCTGACGACCACGCGATGCGCCAAGCGCTGCACGAGCGGCTGCAGACGCTCGTGGCGAGCGTGGCGCCCAACGCGACGCTTCTCCAATTCGGTTCGTCGGTCTCCGGCCTCGCGTCCAAAGGAGCGGACCTCGACCTGACCCTGATGCCAACGGACCCCAAACACCAAAACGAGGCGCTGCCGATTGAGGAGCAGGCGCAGCTCGTCGAGTTGATCGCGAAGGTGATGGAGGACAGTGGCCAGATGGCGGAGGTGCATGCGCGGCCAAAGGCGCGCGTGCCCATTGTTGCCCTCAAGGACTCGATCACTGGCCTCAAGTGCGACATCTGCATGTGCAACCAGCTCGCCGTGCTCAACTCGCGCCTGCTGCGCTGCTACATGCAGCTCGACCCGCGCGCCAAGCCGCTCGCCTTCTGCGTCAAGCACTGGGCCAAGCGACGCTCGGTCAACGACCCGTACCACGGCAGCCCGTCGTCGTACGCTTGGGTTCTCCTCGTGATCCATTACCTGCAGACCACCTCGCCGCCTATCCTCCCTGTACTACAGGACCTCTTCTCGCATGCGGTGCCCTACGCGGATGCGGGCCTCGTGCGCACGCCCGACGGGCGCGAGTTCGACTGCTACTTTTACGACGACGTCGAGCGGCTGCGCGCCGCGATGGGCGCGCTCCCCGCCAACCCAGCCTCGCTCGGCCAGCTGCTCATCGGCTTCTTCCGCCGGTACGCGCGCGAGTTCGACTTCGTCAAGAGCGTCACCTCGATCCGCACCGGCGCCTTTTTGACCAAGCATGCCAAAAATTGGGACAAGAAAGAGGCGGGCTTCCGCGGCGACCGGCACCTCTTTTGCATGGAGGATCCCTTCGAGCTCACGCACGACCTCGGGCGCGTCATGGATCGTGACACCCTCCGCGACGTTCGCTCCGAAATCGAGCGCGCCGACAGCATGCTCTCGGAGCGCTCGAACTCCTGCTCGTGACGGTGGCGGCGCTGGCGGCGCTGGCGGCGCTGGCGGCGCTGGCGGCGCTGCACCGCCGCCGCCGCCGCCGCCGCCGCCGCCCACTACCGCCGGTGCACAGTTCCCGCCGCTGCCTGGCTTCGCACCGCGCTGAAGGCGCAGTCGCGCAGGAAGTGAAACGCGCGGAAAGCTGGCGGTGTGGCGCCATCGCATACTCCATCATATCGCCGCTGGGCGACTGTGGAGGAGTTAACTTGGAGGACCAAGGTTGGGCGCGGGGACCGGTGACGACGCTCGACCGCGGTCCGCCGCAATATTGCCGTGCCGTTGTCGAGCCGCGGGCCCGGGTCGGGCGCGCGGTGGTCCCGGATCCGCGGATGTCGATGTGCACGGCACCGTACCTGTACACGAACAACGACCAAGGTCCAAGCGTGAAGGTGAATAATAACGCCCTCGCGGGGCGGTGACCGGCTGACCGGCGGCGCTCCCGGACGCAGCGGACGGGCCCGGGGTCGCCACGATCCGCGCCCACGGTATTAATCGATTACCGCAAAAGCGTGTTATAAAGCGCACCACTCGTTGATAATGGTGCCCAACGTGCAGATATAAATGATACTTGAGAGACGGAGCCGGGAGTCCGCGGACGAGGACGGGGCATCACGGGAGTCGGGGGGACGCCCAGCACGCGGCGCACTCAGAGACCCCACGACCGGACCGTTCCCTTACCCTACCCCGTTACAGAGACCGCCCACGACCGCCCCCCTTCCCGATCTTGCATCGCCTCAGGGGCAGCGCACAAGCTCGAAGAGTTCACACGCCTCGCGCTTCATGACCTCAAGAGAGTGTGCTGGAAGCGGCCGCGCGTCCTCCTCCAAAGCAACCAGCAACCAGCCAGCGGCTCGGGCCACCGCAGCAAACTCTTGTGCGCGCCCCAGGCGATCAGTCATCGCGAGGAAGACGCGTGGTGGGGACTTATGGGCTACACACAAAGCGTTGATCGTCGAGAGGAACGGCTCGAAGAGGACCGGCCAAAAGATGCAATCCGCGCCAATAACCATGTCCCACGCGGTGGTGGCGATCTTATGTGGTAACGACACTGTCCAATCGAGTGAGGTGACTGTCACATGCGGCGTGGCGGCATTCAGCTTCACAAGTTGCTGAAGCCTGGGCAAGTTCTCATCGAGGTCAGTCAAACACACGTGTGCAGCACCAGCCAACCACGCTGCAAAGCCTGCAAGACCGCAACCGGCACCGAGCTCGAGAATAGCCTTGCCAGCGAGTGGTGGCGCATGATGCGAGTGAAGCCACTCACCAAGTCGCTGCGAGCATGGCCACACCTTGTATGCAGTCATCGCAGGCATGAAAGCGGTATTGAGCCCGGCCGGTTGGGGAGTCAGTGCTGCTACGGTGAGCGTCGATGAGCCAGTCATGGCGAAACACGTTGGTGGTGCAAGCGTTGGTGGGAGCACGCTAATACCCAGTGCACGCTGATGCTCGAATGCCGCAGCACCAGGCGGATATTCAGGTGGTGGAACAAACACTGTGCGATTCCCGAACCTGAAGCATCCCTGCATTGACACGAATTTGTGTGGTGTGAAAGCGGTTCGTGTGTGGTGTGAAAGCGGTTCGGAATCCCTGGTGGACTTCCGGCTGGCGATTCCTGCGTGAACACCACAAAATTCCGCTAACCAAAGTGCATTTTTGCGCTTTTGCTTGGTGGTCGGCTTGCCGAACGTTTCGTCAAAATGAAATCGCCAAGTCGCGTCGACACAAATGTCCTTCTACCGACGCGCGCGCGCAGGTTTGTCGCTGCTCGTCGGCTTGCTCGGCACTAGAGTCGAGGCGTTGCCATCGGACGCTGAAATCATCGTCGGTAACGTCCGCGTGCAGGCGCTGAGCGACACGCTCGTGCGCATCGAGCCCAGGGGTCCGAAAGGATTTGAGAATCGCACCACCTTCATGGTCGTAGACCGCGACTCGTGGGCGGGCATTGAGATCACCAAGGAGGCGACTGTGAAAGTTGGCGACGCAACCATTATCACCACCCTGGCCACGGCCTCCTACAAGGTCATCCTCACGCAGGGGCCGCCATCGCCGCCGCCACCGCCGCCCACACCGTTCTCCATGTGTGGCTCACAACAACTTGACACAGACATAAGAGATGGGGAGAGGATCAAAAGCTGCCAAGACTACAGCAAGCCTTGCCTTACCAAGACTACGCAGGCAACATGCTGTAATGCCTGCTCCGCAACGCCAAATGCGGAATGCACAGCGTGGATCTGGCAGCCGTCGAACGGCGATTGCTGGCTCATGGCGTTTGTGTCTGGATCCGTACCTGCCGGTGACCGAGTCCTAGGCGGCAAGATCAATGAAGGTGGCGACACGAAAAAGCCCATCGGTGTCTCAGCGACGATCACGGCGCCGGATGGCACCGTGCTCTTCTCGGCCGATGACCTGAATCACGTCAGCGGCAACCTGTTCTGGCCGTCCCCGATGACGGCGGCGGGTGAAACCACGCCGTCCTATGGAATCAAGGATTACCCACGTTTCTTCACGCCGCCTTGGGCTGTGGCGCCCATCCCAGTCAACGCAACAGTCGACCCCGCGCTGGTCGCAACCAATGGTTACGACTTTACGAATAACCAGGCGGGCGATCTCTACGTCTTTCTGCTCGGAAAGAGCCTCGCCAGCTACCACGCCAGCCGCAGAGAGTTTATTAGGCTCACCGGACCGTGCCCCGTACTGCCGGACTATGCGTTCGGAACGTGGTTCACATACTGGCACTCGTACTCGGAGAAGGAGGCCAAGGATGATATTTCGCGCTGGGAGAGTGGCAACCTGCCCATCGACGTGTGGGCCCTTGATATGAATTGGAGAAACACGTCGAGTGACAACCTCAATCCCGGCCAGAGCCCCTACCACCCGCATCCAGAAATTGGCTCTCAAGATCATTACTACGACCACCCGAACAGTAACCTCTTCCCCGGCGATGGGCCTTTCGGCGACTCCTTCACGGAGTGGTTCGCATTCCTCAAGGGCAAGAAGCTGCGCACGTACTTCAACGATCATCCTTTCCCTGTGGCTATGCGCAACGAGGGCGGGTTACAGACGAGCCCCGAGGAGGTGGCCTTCCGTTGGCAAGGCCTGTCGTCATGGATGGAGAGGGGGCTCACTTACTGGTGGTTCGATCATAATTGGGGATTCTCGATCCCGCCGCCGTTCATCAACATCTCTGTCACCTCGGGCACCTGGGAGGGATTGGACAACGCCGCGTGGGGTTCGCACGTCTACTACTCTTCCGTGGAGTACTATGACAAGACTGTTCGCGACAAGGCGGGCGATCAGTGGTATGGAGGCAAACCGATGGCGCTCACGAAGTTTGGGTTGCCGGACTGGCGCGAAAACACCAACCCGACCGAGGCGGCCGAGTCCCCGGCACAGCATCGGTATCCAGTATGGTGGACTGGCGACGGTGTGCCGCTGCAGGGAGCTGTCCAATCGACGGTGGATTCGGGCGTGCACGGCTTCAAGACGTATGTCCACAGCGACTGCGGCGGCGATTACCGCCCTCACACGGGGGGCGATCTGCTGCGGTGGACCGCGCACTGCGCCTTCAGCACAATCCTCCGCTTCCACGGCGACGACCACCGCCCCTGGGGCTACGACACGCACACTGAAGACGTCATTCGCTCATACCTCAACGCTCGGTACAAGCTGATCCCTTCGTTAATCGCAGCTGGTGAGCATGCCGCAACGACGGGGTATCCCTTCGTCACACGTTGCGACATGATCTGGCCAGAGCACAACGAAAGCGCCTCGAATAACCAGTACATCTTCCTGAACGACACGCTGGTCGCACCCATCTGGGACAGCGCTACAAACGCGACTGCGCAGTCGGTCTGGATCCCACCCGGCACGTGGATGGATGCTTGGGATGGGTCGATCACGACTGGGCCGCAGAGAGTCACGGTGACGAAGCCGTACGAGCAGCAGCCGATATGGCATTCGCACAACGGCGGGCTGACCATCATCACGGACTCTCCCGGGCTGCGTGTCGATCATCAGGACTGGAGCGAGAGCCTTACCCTCGAGCTGCGCCCCGACACTTCCTCCGATCGCCGCACGACTGAGCGCACACTGCACGCCAAGCCCGCCGGCGGCTCTCTCGTGGCGAAGAAGGAGACAACGGCCATCGTGATGACTACCGACACTGTCGTGCAGCCTGGCCGCACCGCAGTGAGGCTTGCGATTGGCGGCGCGAGCGACGGCGCGCAACGCTCATGGGTTGTGCGAGTTCACCTGCTCCCTGGGCAGCGTGCTGTCGACGCCACTGTCGATGGCGTGGCGGTTGGGGCCTCCGCACTGAAAGCGATGCATATTGCACCGCTCCCGGCGGGTTCGGACATCGCCTTCCCCTTTGGCGGGCGGGGCGCTGTGCCGCCGCCAGCTGCTGGACCGGTGCTTGAGCTGAGTCTCGCTGCCGGGGCATCTCCGCGGGATCTGGCGCTGTTCGTCATGAATTGATTTGTCGTCCCAGCTTTATCAGGAACCAGCATAGAAACGTACTGGGAACAAGGGGAGCGGAGCCGTTCTTTGAGACGGTGGTGTGGTGAAAGTGTGGTGAGCGCGGGGGGGCCGCGATCCGCGACGAAACCGACTGACTGACTGGTGCTGGGAACAATAGGAGGTGGCGGAGGATTTCTAACACGAACTCGGAAGTCGGAACTGTGGTTTCAGGAGGTGTTTGTCCAAGGTAGCGAAGGCCGAAGCAAGAGAAATCAGAAAAGAGGGGGTGGCATGAACCATGCGCGTGGCGTCGCGGTTCCGTTACACACCGCGTTACGGCTTTTCTCTCTTGGAGTACCGATGGACCGGCTGGCCGGGTTACTTTTACTTTCCTTTTACTTTTACTTTGAACGAGTCGGAGTATGTACGCGGTAGCTTTGTTGTACGACAGCTTGACGTGACGAGCGAGCTGTTCGGTTGATTACCTAAATGCTACGGCGAGAAGATATCGTATCGCTTTGACCAGCTCGACGTGCCGCACCGGGCACCGCGCAACCGGCCCATCGCACTCGTATCGCACGCGGACACTACAGCTTCACTACAGCTGTATCGCACTCGTCGCAAGTTCGAAGTACAACAATCATGTAGCCAAGCCGCGCGGCCGGCGTCAAGCTCAAGGGGTCGACGTTAGGTCGGCGTCCACATAGCGTCCACACACCACTCACCACTGGTACCACACTCGTCGACACGACCTTTCTACCGTTGATCCTCCTTGGCATATCCTTGGCACGGCTCCCATCGCAAGTTGAGTTGCTTGGCACCCCCACGAATCTCACAAAGCTGGTCGAGCCGCGTCGCGTGCTTATGGGCAGCTTGGTTCGCGTACGCCAGGTACGGGCAAAGGCCATGCCGTGTTTTGAGTAGCCAGAAGGCGCCGCCTGCCGCCCCATTGACGAGCTCATGGCAACAAGCGCGGCTCTTGTCGAATTCGATCAGCGCTCCGATGAAGATGCTGGAAGCTGACTCGTTGAGGACACGGCGCATCCCGCGAAAGGCTTCGCATTCGCCTCCTTCGATGTCCATCTTGAGAAAGGTAGGAAGCACACGGGGAGGAAGGACGTCGTCGACGCGCACAGCCATCGTTGTCACAAGCCCACGGCGCCAGCCTGTTGGGCGAGAGCGGAAGCTCCCGGCACTACTGCCAATGCTATGCAGGAGCGCACCCTGGTTGTCACGGTGCCCGCCCAGCTCACACGGTCCCGTGGTGTCGCTGACGCACAATGAAAAGACTCGCACGTTCCGAAAGCTGTTTGCGCGTGCCGAAGCAAGCAAGTGCACGACATTATCTGGGCTGGGCTCAAACACGACCACAGAATGGCCATCGGCTGCCGCTGCCAACGAGTAAAACCCAATGTTGCCGCCCAGGTCCAGCAACTCCGAATGAGGCCATCGCCGCATTACCCCAAGCATCCAAAGGACATCGTCGCACTCAAGTGCAAAACATCCTGTGGTCTGGATTGCTGCGGAGATCCAGCGATCGACTGCTTTCGGATAGGTGCACATCGTCCACGTCGCGGTGCCAGCTCGTGCGATCGCCCACACGCAATTGGCGAGCGGCACGTGCGTGCCGTTCTTCATATCGATCAACGTTCATGGAGACTCAAGCCGATTTCAATTATCGTTCCGGTCCGGACAGCGCCCGGCATACAAATTTAATTTGCATGCAATCCAATGAACGGGGATTCTACCAGCTACCACGGTGCAAGGCGCGCCCACAATGGGGTCTCGTCCATTTTCCGACCTTCCTGTACGGGCTTGGGTGTCTCAATGTTCCGCTGATCTCCGGGCGCATCCGAAGCCGCCTCTGTCCGTCGTCGTACCTCTGTCCGCGGACTCTTTGGCTTGCGGCCCGCCGCTAACTCCACCGGTGGGCGGGGGGACAACAGCGCTTTGTCGGTGGACTCGACCGGTTTGGCTGGTTGCGGTCGGGGTTGCGGCTTTACGGGTTGTGGCTTGACGAGTATTTGCGCAGCGAGCGCCGCAGCCCGCTGCGCTGCGAGCACGGCAGCGAGCTCTCGCTCCACCTCACTCCCTCCGTTGTCGCGCAGCCCGATGGCGGGGACGTGCGCGACAGTACTGCCTACGTCCACGCCGCAAGTGAGAGGCCCATGCCATATCGGCACCGCCGTACTCAGCATCGCGTTGGTCGGCACGAAGTGCCACTTGAGCTTTTTCCCTCGTGAGGCGAACGCGCCGCCCACTGTCTTGATGGCTGGGGCTTGTAGGGGGGGCGGAGGCGGTGGCGGCGGCGGCGGCGGCGGCGGCGGCGGCGGCAGTGGGCGCCCGATCGCAGGCAGCTTGGGCTCGGGGTTTGGGTGTGGTCTGGGACGCAGCACGAACGGCTCCCTCTCGAAGGCACCAAGCTGCTTCATAAGCAGCAGCTCATCCAAGCTGTACGCGACCATCTCGCCGTCCTCGAGGCTGCGCCCCAGCACGTTCCCAAAGTGGATACGTAGCTGGCGCAGTGAAGTCAGTGCCGCGCACACGAGCGTGGCTCGCTCCTGCTCCGACCAAGCCACCTGGTCGGACAGGGCTGCCTCGAGCCGTTTCAGTTGATCCAGGCTGCTCTGCTGCGACTGTTCCTGGTTCAGCTGCATTTCCTTCTCAACGCGCAGCTCGGCGACGACGGCGTCGAGCTGCGCCTTTTCGCGCTCGAACTTGGCCCTTTCACGATCCGCGCCATTACGGAGGTGGACTGAGCTCGCCTCCCGATCCCTTAGCTGCTGCGCCAGCGACTTGTTCTCGTCCATCTGGAGGTCGAGCGCCGTTTTGAGCACCGGCACCTCGTCCGCGGCCGCGCGCAAGGCGTCAAGCACCTGGTTGAGTTGCTCGGGCAGTGTGAGATCTGCGGGCAGCTGCTGGGCAGGCACCTCGCGCGCGAGGATCTGCGCCACTCCCGCCTGCTCCGTCTGCAGCGAGAGCAACCGCCGTCGCGCCTGCTGCAGCTCCCCATAGTCCCCGCCCTCAGCGGCCACGGACTTGGAGACCTCGACAGAGTCAGCGTCGGCGTCGGCAACGTCGGCTGCTGCGGCTGCCGCGGCCGCAGCGGCTACTGCGGCTGCTGCTACTGCTGCTGCAGAGTGCATGGCAAGTGCATGGCAATCGGCCTCGGCCAACGCGAGCTCGCGCCCGAGAAGCCAGATCTCCCGCGAGCAGCGCTCGAGCTCTTGCTGGCTCTGCCGCCCCAGCTCGCTCCGGGCTCGCTCGAGTCGCACTCTCTCCTGCCGTTCCTGGGCCAGCTGCCCCAGTACGCTCTGCACGTCGGCGCCCTGCACGTCGGCATCCGCGGCTGGCGCCAACGCCCGCATCTCGAGCCGCGCCGCACCGGCACGCGCCACGCCCACTACAGCTCGTGCGCGTGCAAGCTCCTCTTCTAGCCGCCGCATTTTGGCGTGCGCGCCGTCCAGTTCTGACTGCATACGGCCCAGCCGACGATCTGCCATTGCGCACGCGGCCCACCCGTCGGCAGCGACCTCCATTAACCTCTCCTCGACGCCCTGCGCGTCCTCGCGCAGTCCAGCCACCACCTTCTCATGGGCCGTCCCCAGCTTCTGCAGCTCAGCCGTGAGCTCCACCACGCCCGCACTACCGGCGCCGTGGTCCTCGGCAGGTTGACGCAGCTCTCTGATGCCTGTGTCCTTGCTCAGATCGGCACGTTCACGCAGCTCTCCGATGAGTGCGTCCTTTTCCGCGAGCAGCGCCGCCTGGGCAGAGCACTTTTCGTCCGCCTTGCTCAGCTTGGCCGACACGACGACGAGCTGCCGCTGGAACTCGGCATGCATCTTGCGCATCCTCTCCTCAGGGTCGCCATTGCCAGTGACCGGATCGCCAGTGCTGAGAAGCCGGTGCTCATGAAGAAGCTGGTGCTCGTGAAGCAAAGCGTCCTGCACGGCCAAGACATTGTTCACGGCCACCATTGACGCCTTGCGCGACGTCTCGAGGGCCATCTCATGCTTAGCCTTCTGCACTTTGAGTGCCCTCCGGTGCTCGCTTAAGATGGCATCGTCCAGGTCCTCAACGTCCTGGGTGAGCACTTGTCGGATGTGCTCGAGGCTCGAACGCATTGCCTCAAGGACCTCCCTGCCGCTACCATCGGGGTTCACTGGGAACCTTTCGACAAGCTGTTGCATTTGTGTGCGAATGATCTCTGCCATACCTGCTTGAAACTTGGCCAGGTGCTTGCTACAGTCACCGCCATCCATTGTAGCCGTGACCACCTTCCTCAGATCTACCTTGAGCGACATCGTGCGAAATCAAAAGCCTTAAAACGCTATTCCTCGATATTCCACGGTGCTCAAGAAGCACGGGGACGGCTTCGCGCGCTTGCTCGATGCGCACACCGAGGATAACGAGTGCCTCGTCGTGAACACGTACCCCGTGGAGTGCGATGTCGCGGAGGCGATCGATCGCCACATCCATGTTCGATTCCTAAAGAGTCAAGTCAAGTGCAGAAAAGGTCAAGTCTTTTCTCCCAGGTGGGTTAGGCCGGCGGTGTTCATGTATGTGTCGCCGGCTTGAGTGCGTTGAGGGTCTCTCAACGTCAAGTCAGAAGTCACTCAACTCAAAAACTCAGTGAGAGCTTAAGGTCTACTTTTACTACTTGAGCTATGGCTTTGCTGGATGTCAGTCAATACGAAAGAAGATAGGCACGCACTGCGTGAAAGAGGAACCGGTAATCACAGCCGTGTCTTCATGTTTCGGGTTTTCTCGTCGACGCCACATGGAGCCGACATCGACATGCGACTTGGCCAAGCTCGCCTCGGCTGGCGTGGCCAGCAAAGCGCATGCCGCGTGCTGCTCCCACTTTCTCCTCGATGGCACTTGTGCTTCGCAGTTTCCTGTCCTCGTCAACGGCACTGGACATACGGATGACCTCTCGCGCTGGTGCTTCAGCACCGCGCGAGATCGCCTGAACAGGGAGACCGTCAAGTGGCTCTCGGGAATCCGCGATGCTCCCAACCGACCTTATCGACCTGAGAGGTCAGCGAGCAAGCGGCACTTCCGGCTGACTAGCCAGCACAAATGGTTCAAGGAATGGCAAGGCTGCTTTGGATGCTCCCGCGCCGGCGACGCGTCCACCTGCTGTAGTGGGCAAGGCAAATGCGTCATGGGCGTGTGTGCATGCCACGACGGCAGTTTTGGTGTCGACTGCGCAACGCCGCATTCTGCTCCAGCGTCGGCAGCGACGAAGCGCTCATCGCTGGCCATCTACGTGTACCAGACGCTTCCCATCGACCTTGGTGCTCAATCCTTCGGGTTGCGTACGTGGCTGAGCGATCTGCGCGGAGGCTTCGAAGTCTACTCGACGGAGTGGCGGTTTCTGGACTATTTGCTGCGCGATACATCCGTGCGTACGATCGACCCAGAGCAGGCTGATCTCTACTTCGTACCCACCCTCGGCAGCCTCGGCCGCATGCCCGGCTCGGAGGGTAGACATCGCTGCACGCAGACAGCTCACATCGAGATGCTCGCGCACCATGTGCGCTCAACGTATCCGTATTGGGACCGCAGCGGTGGTCGAGACCATGTCTTCTTTCTCACGGGCGATCAAGGTGCCTGCGGTCTGGGTTCTACTGGAACCAATCCCATATTCATAACTGCGTGGGGACTGCTTGGCGTCCCGCGGAAGATGGAAGCCTTCGAGCGCTTCCGTGACGACTTTGCCGATGCGGATGCCATCGAACGTGCAATTGCAGCAGGAGACTGGTGCCACGCACCTCACAAGGATGTGGTGGTGCCACCTTATGGGGACGTACAATTTGCTGATGCGACCGACCCGAACAGCCAGGAACCATTTGAGCTCACGCTGCTGCACGTAGGTGGGGTCTGGGGCGCCGGCAACCATGGCGCTCGCCGCATCTCCTTCTATTCCCAAGGGATGCGGCAACTCATGTACTTACGTTTCGGCGACCAGCGTGGCACCCCACATGGCTTTTGGTTCCAAAACCGTAGTATGCGCTCGGAGCTGTTAGCGCACAAGACGCGCCGATCCAAGTTTTGTTTTTCGCCGTCTGGCCATGGCTGGGGCATGCGCACGGGCAAGAATGCCGTCCTCGGATGCGTGCCACTGATCGCGCAGCCGTATGTCGTACAGCCATACGAGATGCTCTTACCTTATGAAAAGTTCAGCCGCCGCATCGAGTTCGAGGACATTTGCCTTGAACGTGATCCCGAGAGTACGCGCTGCAAAGTGCATGCTCCAGAGGCAGGCGTGATGAAAATTGTGAACGCGAGCGACTTGGCCGTGCGTGAGATGCGCCGTGTGCTTGCAAGGGTGCGCCGCGCATTTGTGTGGCGCCTTGAAGGCGACGGGTTGTCTTACAACCATACCGTGCTGCATCTTTGCCAGCGTGCTCTAGAGCTGCGGGGCAGATTAAAAGCCGGACCTTCTGCCGACTGCGCCCATCTGGCCAGAGGCCTTCCAGAATCGAGTCCCACGCAACGCATGCCCAAGTGGTTTCCAATAACACTGGTGAATGCCACGCTCAGGCTGCAGGCGCGCCGGCGCCAAGCAATGTCCGAGCTTAGTCAGACGCGTAGGTGGCGTCGTGACGCAGAAGGTAAATTTGCATGAGAGACGAGTAATCTGTATGTTGTAACGAACTGTGACCGGATATTCTCCGTCACGCGCCGTGATATCTAATACGCTGTACCATCGATTTACTGAAATCCCCCGTCTGGGTAATCTGAACCGAACGGTCAACGGATCTCGCTAGCGGGGGCTAGCGACATCGCACACCAAACAGCATGCTATAAACACATAATACGCAGCAAAATAGCGCGCGCCGGCGCCGGGCAATCAACGCATAGCTACACGCTTTAAAATGCACATGGTTCTGAGAACACACGTGGCCGGCCGGTCGCAGCACCCTTTCAACGTAGTATCACAAAGCACGTAGGCCATTCATGAGCTCTGCGACCACCCGCTCACGCTCGTCTTCGCGCTCAGAGAACCATTTCAGCCACTCGGCCTGGCCAGAGGGGGTAACTATCTCAGCAGCTTGGCGTCCCTTGGCCTTTGCTGACCGTTTCTTGCCTGAAGCTTTCGTGTCGGGTGCGAGTGAGACCTTAGGCATGCTTGCACTGGGTGCGACGAGGCGGGCTCCATCCGGCGAGTCATCGGGGGCCGTCTTCCCCCAAGTTGCTTCAATCCGTTCCCATCGCTCCTTTTCCTCTGCGGCTGTCTCCATCTCAGGTTCCTCCTCGTACTTTGACATGAGATGTTCAAGGCGCTTGTGAATCTTGTTGCATTGGGCAACACGTCCTTCTGGCTGCACCGGTGGGGCAGAGCCAGTGGCACGACCACTCGAGGACGCAACCGAGAGCACAGATGTGCTTTCTGGTTCCGGGCCCGTCTCGTGCTCATCGATACGCATGGCCAAGCCATGGGCATCGATGACCTTCAGCGGTGAAGAGGACTTCCTTGCCATGCTAATTAGCATATCGACACCCCGACGCGTTGAGTAATTCACGAAGCCAAAGGTGTTTCCGCCCATGCCTCGGAGGTCTGGCCTAAAGAGTCCATGGCAACCCGTCAGGTCGAGGAGCTCCATGGCGATGAGCTTGCGGAAGACCTTCTCGTCAGGCAGAGACTGCAATCGGCTGCAATCGGTGAGGATGAGCTTCTTGAGAGCGGTAAGCGATCCGAGCCAGAGAGGCAAAACCTCCAGCCACAAGCTACCTGCCAAGCAAAGAGTTTGAAGGCCACGGAGCGGTTGAAGATCGACTTGTTTGACTTCGGGCAGAAAGGTCAAAGGCACGTTCATGGTCAAGGACACGAGGCCTTCGGGCATATGAACGAGGATTTCCTGGCAGCCCTCAGGAGAGAGCTGCGTCTTTACAAAGGACTGGCGGTACCGTCGGATAAAAGACCCCCTTTGCGCGCCCAGCCACGCGCGAAAGGTGGGCCCGCCGCGGGCCAAAGCCGTGCGCATGAATCGCGGGAGTAGGCGACCAAAGAGGCGCGAGATGACCATGTTGTAAGAGTAATGCGCTTTCAAAGGGGGCTCATCGGGGGATCGGCCGGCGATCATATTCAGGATGCGCTGCCGCTCCCCCTCATTGTTCGACTCGCCATGCTCAATCTTCATCTCGAAAGCAGCCTCGAATGTCGAAGACGGCACGTTCTGCTCACGCTCGTCCTTGTTGGAGTCGTCACGCTCGTCGCACGCAGCGAGGCCATCTGTGATACCTGCGGCGCCGCCGTGTGGAAGGCATGTGTACATGTCGTACTTGAAATCATGCTCGTCCAAGTGATCTGCGTCGTCTGCAGCCGCAAATTCGAGGGCCACGCTCATCTCGTAGCAGCACCAGATTCGGCTGAAGGCGACAGCCTTGCGATCAATCACGCTGACCATCCCTTGTGCGAGCTCCAGCGCACGGTGAAAAGGAGTGTCCGAAGGGTCGAGTGCGAGATACTCAGACGATTTCCAGAGGCTCTGTGCAAACTGCAGACGCGGCACGTGGGGCGAAGTTAGAAATGACGGGTTGCAAATGCTGTGCACTCACGCGTGCACATGCGCGCGCGCAGCGCAGCGACGAGACGCGCCACTCACAGAGAGGAGCCAGTACGCCGAATTTTTGAGATCAAGCTGGCGGTCACGAGCGTGCTGCGTTAGACACGCTTGCACATCACGCACGCTGTCGCCCCACCAGTGCGACACGACGTAGTCAGGCAGCTGCGCTGCACCGTTTGTGCTCATGAACTCAACAAGAGAGCATCCGTGTTGCATCGTAGCTGGCCGGATGACGTAAGCGGCAGTGTCGTAAAATGTGATCGATTGCGGTCGAATCTTCTCGCTCGATTGCATGTGCCACTCCTCAGCAAAACACCGACGATCCATGTGTCGAATGACGATCTGCAGTTGCTTCAGCAGGATTGCGCGCTCCTCTATCTTCTCGATCCTGATCGGAGCACCTCTGCCAAGCTTCCTCAGATCAGCAAAGTTTTCGCGCCTCGGGGCCTTAACGGGAGCAGTGATGGCCTCGAGCCGCAACGCACTCTGGAGCACGTCGGGCTGCTCAAGCGTGCACTGAGAGACGCGGTCCATAGCATCGAACCATTCCTTGCGCGTGATGCGAGCATCTCCTTTGTCGCTGAGTTCCTTGATGAGCGCCTGGGCGAGCCAGTAGCTTGACCCTTGCGAGAGGAAGAAAGAGACCATCTCTTGCATCGACCACACGGTACCAACCAGATCTGCTTCCGTTGTGAACGCGGCCACGGGCGGCTGCTGTGTGGTGCCTGTGGCGCTCTGTAGCCGCGCTTGCCCGGGTTCCTGCTCGAATGAGCTTGCGTATCGCCGGAGCTGCTTCTCGAACTCGAGGATGTTGAGGGAACCTTCCGGGCCAGCGAGCTCCTCGAAGATGACTCGGATGTCGGAGGGTCGGAAGCTCACGAAGAGCTCGCCGCTCACACAGAGTTGAATGAGAGCGCCCGTTAGCTGATGGACGCTCAGTCCACCCTTGCTATCGATCTCCCACATCGACAGCGTGCTGTGCAGAGGCGTGGGTGAGCGTCGCACCACCTCCGACACGTGGCGCATTGCCTCTCGGAGCTGGATGGCAATGCCCTCGCCTCGACGCTCGACGGCGAGGCGCTGACGCGCCGGTCGGAAGCGCATCTCTGGAAGTGACGTCGACGTGCTGAGCGCTCGCAAGGGTTTCTGCACGGGCGACGCTTGCGCAGAGAAGCGCAAATGAGGCTGCGTGGAGGCAGGCCCCGGCTGGGGGCTCGCACCCGTTGCAGCAGAGGTGAGCGGAGGAAGAGAGATGATGCGGGGCGACCTGTTCGGAGACCGGCTGTTTGGTGGCCCGTGAGGAAAGGCTGGCCGCGGCGGAGACTCGAGCGAGGACGGATGAAGGTCTGCTCGCTCTGCAAGTTTGGCGAGCCGCTCCTCCTCCACCTCCTTGGCGTTCAGCGTCGAGGCAAGGATGTGGACGAACCCGTCACTGCCTAGATGACGTTCAGCTAGAGTCTCGATGGACATCGTCAAGTCTAAGGGTGAGCCTCCCGAGGCTGCGAGGTAGAGGTGGATGGTCACCGCCTGATTTGGAAGTGCACTTGCGTCTGGATCGCTCATGCTTGCAGCGAGGGCCTCGGTGAGTGCCGTTCGCATGGACTGCAGCGCAGTGGCCAGGGTCTGGTGGCGGTACTTGTTAAGGGTGTACAGTCCCGGCTCGAGTGCGCGTAGCCTTCCTGGACACTCATGAGCCACGCACACAATCGGCACGGAGTTTGGAGGCATTTTATCGGTCCGCTTTGCATTAGAAAGCCATTGCGTCCTCTCGTGCAGTGGCCAAAATGTTTCGACTGCGTCATGCCCCATGTGAGCTTCTGCATCGTCTAGCCTCAACGCTGGCGGCGCCTCGCCCGCGCTAGCTCGCATGGCGGAAGCCTCGCCACACAGCGTTACAAGTGTGTCCTAGCATCTTTCCACCCCGTAGACGCAATTCGAGCATACCCAAATCCGCGAAGCACACCCAAACCCGGCTGAACCACTCGGGGCCCCAACCCCAAATCAGGGATTTGCAGATCCAGAAACCATGGAGTGTCTCTAACAGCAAGGCACGACCAGCGAGGGTTGGTCAGGGAAGGAAAACTGGGAAAAGGAAGTCGTCCTCCCGCCTCCTCCCCACCGTCCCCACCCCACGGGCACGGCAACGTCCACTACAGGCTGGGGTCCACACGAGGAAACATGAAAGTAAGTCGTGTAAGATGAACAGATGTAAGTAAGAATAAAGAAAGTAATATACGCCGGTCGCCGCAGTAAGTAAGTAAGTAAGTAAACAACGCCAACAGGCAGCGCACACGTGGCGAGGGGGTCTCCCCCAGGCATACAAAGCGTGTACGGTATTCAACAACACTCTCGCCGCGTGCGCGGCCACAACGGTCACCTGTCGACGGGACCCGCCTCAACGCCTCAAGCGCGGGAGACGGAGAGGAGCTCGCCCGCTCACGCGAATGAGGAATGTGCAATGTCGGACGGTCGATCATGTCACCGACGCGTCCCACGCACATGTCACCATGTGCTGGAAGCGGTTCAAGGGCTGCGTGTTAGGGTCCACACTGTGACATGATTGATTGGTAAAAGACCGTTCTTTTCTCGTGGCCCTTTCTGCCCCTCTCGACTGCCCCTCACGCTGCCTATGCCGGTGGTTGCTGAGGCGCTTTTTACTGTGCGCGGCAGGGGCGGCGGCGAAGTACTGCAGACAATAAGCTGGTCGTCGAACCGGACAGAGCCGATGCCATCAGGACGTTGCGAGCGCCACGGAAGAGCCCGTGCCCATCTACTACGAGAGCATGAATGTAGACGGCGATCGATGCCAGCACGCCAGCAGCTAACACTTGTTGCGTGGGCGCATCCAGATGCACGGTGTCAGCGCCGTTCACGCGTTCGTGAACGTTCATATTATCCGTCTTCCACAGGTGCTCAGCACAGGCAATGGCGAACAGAGCGGCGCCGGCAGCGCGGGTGGCACCGGCTGTGTGCTCGGTAGCCTCACCGTTACAATGCAAGCCCCACTGCACGCACGTGCCGGGCAGGGCGGCCATCGCCGCTGCGGCCGTCAGCATCCCAAGTGGCGGCAATCGGATCGCTGGCAGCAGCACAGACCAAACCTTTCGGGTCAGACCCATCATGTGGGACGGCGACGCTTCCCCTGTCAGCCGCGTGGCTGCCGATGGCGTCGTCTCCGCACAGGACAGTTGGCGGATCAGCTCGGGCGTGAGGTTGTTCCAGTCGTCTAGAGTCAGGGTTGCGCCTGCCGCCCGTAGCGTAGCGTCGTCGAGCGTCGTGCGAAACGCGACGACAGCGTGGACGCCTGCCGCAACAGCGGCACGCACGCCGGTGCACGAGTCCTCGAAGACAATGCAATCGCGTGGCGCCATGCCGAGCACACGGGCGCCTTCGAGGTACGGGTCGGGCGCGGGCTTGGGGTTGGTGCATTCGGCGCCGACGATGATCTGCGGGTGCAGCACGGACGCAGCCGGCAGATGCTGACGCAGCGTCTCGATGCATACCTCGGCTGCGCCGCGAGGCGCGTTGGTTACCGCGATGCAGCGCACGCCCAGCTGCTTAACCACCTCGAGCGCCTCGGCCAGGCCAGCCACCAGCGGCAGCGAGCTCGACACCCGCTGCTTCATGAGCTCGCAGAACAGGGCATTCTTCCGGCGCGAGAGGTCGAGCACCTCCTCGGGCGCGGCGCCTGGCATTGCTCCTTCGAAGACCTGCGCGTCCGTCTTGCCGTGCACATTCGCGCTATACCACTCGGGATCGACGGCAATGCCGAGCGGTACGAGCAGTTGCTTGAATGCTTCGTAGTAGATGTCGTCGGTCATCAACAGTGTTCCGTCGATGTCGAGAAGAAAGGCACGGGGTGTGGCAGCGGCGGTGACGGTGACGGCGGGCTGGACGACGAGAGGCGGCTTTTGGCTCGAGCGCCCTTTGGCTCGAGCGGTGGCCAGATCTCCAAGGCCAGCGGCGAGCCCCACAAAATGGATGCCCCGAGGCGGCGCTGTCGCTGCAAGGAGTGGCAGCGACTTGGAGAAGGCTCTCGGCCCACGCGCACCCACAAGGCTGAGTGCTGCGTGCGTCGCCAACCCACCCTGCATAAGCCCTCTCGCTGGTTGCTCGGGTGAGCGCGCCAGGCTGAAGGCAAGCCCCGATGCCGCCAGTGAGCCGGCCGCGGCCAATCGCAGGAGCACGAGCATGCCGCTGGGGCACGCACGCGCACTGAGCAGCTCCACGATGAGCGGGATAGAGTCGTCCCTGCTCACGATGAACAGACTACGGAGAGCCGAAAAGAGGTAGCCAAACGAGAGAGCCGAGTAGAGACCCCGCATCCTCATATTGCCACGTGGATACCGGTACCGTACCGGTAAAAAAAGACACCGGGGGAGCCGGGACACCGGTACCATTAAAAAGACACCGGGGTGCCGAAAGTGGTCGTTTTCGCGCGAACGCCACGACTCAAAAGTTAACCGGCCGTGCACTCAACGTGTTACTCAAGCAAGCTAATTAGTCGAAACAACACAAGTACCTAAACAAGCGCAGCAAGCTTGCTTGCTTGCTTCCTTTGTTACTCAACGTGTGATGAGACTGTCGGCAGAGCTTCATGTTGAGCTCAACCTGATACCGGTACCCCAAATGGCCCTTCCCCAATTTTGGCTCTCGGCATCTCCCCCTGTGTCTGGTTCCATGATGGATACCGTCCTGTGACCTGGCAACTTCACGTTGGGTTCACTGCCGTGTAGCTTTGGGCGTCACACGGCACTGTAACGTGGCTCATCAGTTGCGCGCACAGCAACGAAACCGTAAAATCAATGCAACTTGTATTCGCGGCGCTGCTTTCGACGACGACGACGCGGCGGCTCGCGATCGGCATCGATGTGGGTACTGGAAGCGCACGAGCAGGCATAGTTGACGTCACCTCGGGCGCGCTCTTAGCCACACATAAGCGCGACATCAAGACTTGGAGCCCAAAGCCTGATTATTTCGAGCAGTCGTCGGAAGACGTGTGGGCGGCATGCGCTGAGTGCGTGCGTAAAGCGTTGGCGATGGCTGGCGCCTCTGCGTCCGATGTTATTGGAATCGGCTTCGATGCCACGTGCTCGCTTGTGTGCGTAGATAGCGAGAATAAGCCGGTTGGTGTTGATCCGGACTTGCGCCGGGCTGATGAGCGGAACATTATCCTTTGGGCGGACCACCGCGCGAATGACATAGCTGCCGCGATCAACGCGAAGGGCCACGCACGCCTCGCAACCGTTGGCGGCGCCATCTCTCCGGAAATGGAAGTGCCCAAGATGCTGTGGCTCAAGCAGCACCTGCCCGACGCCTTCGCGCGGGTCATCAGTGGTGGCAAGTTTCTGGACCTACCTGACTACCTCACGTACCGCGCGACCGATTGCACCGATGATGTCAGATCACTGTGCACCGTCGTGTGCAAATGGAACTACGACGCCAACGGAGAGGGCACCGGCGTGGGCTTTGATCGCAATTTCCTCGGATCGGTCGGCTTTGCGGACAATGAGCTCTCCGACTACACAATCGGAGCTCGCGTGGCTGCACCGGGAGAGCCAGTCGCAGGGGGCCTTGGTCCAAAGGCGGCGGCGGACTTTGGCCTGTTGGCAGGCACTGCGTTGGCCGTCGGCATGATTGACGCGCACGCCGGCGGCATCGGCTGCTTAGGTGCGAAACTGAACGGTGCGGGCGGCCTCTCTCCCAGCTCGCCACTTGCAGAGGCCTCGCCTCTCTCCTCGCGGCTCGCCCTGATCGCCGGCACTAGCACGTGCCACATGGCGTCGTCGTCCGCGCCGTGCTTTGTGCCGGGGGTCTGGGGTCCTTACTGGAGCGCGATGGTGCCTGGGCTGTACCTGAACGAGGGTGGCCAGTCGGCGGCCGGCTCCCTCCTCGACCACTTCGTGCACACGCACGCAGCCTACAGCGAGCTCGAGGAGCTCGCACGCGCGCGTGGCGTGCCGCCGACGATTGCACTCAACGAGCGTCTCAAGGAGATGGCCAGCGCGGCGGGCACAAGCGTCGCGGTGCTCGCGAGAGACGTTCACGTGACTCCGGATGCGCTCGGCAACCGCTCGCCGCTCGCCGACCCGCTCATGCGCGCCGCCGTGGTGGGGCTGGGTCTCTCAGCCACGCTCGACGACCTGGCGTTCCTCTACTTGGCGGCAGTGCAGGCGCTCGCGTACCAGACGCGTCACATCATCGAGGCGATGGAAGAGGCGGGCCACCCACCCATCACCTCCGTCATCGCGTGCGGTGGCCTCTCCAAAAACGTCCTTTACGTCAGCACGCACGCCGACGTTCTCGGGCGCACCATATACTTACCTGTCCAGGACGAGGCCGTGCTTCTCGGAGCAGCCATCCTCGGTACCGTCGCGGCCGGGGCCCACCCGTCCATCGCGGTCGCGATGGAGCGCATGAGCGCCGTCGGCACGACAGTCCGGCCGGGCGGCGGCGAGGGCGGCGGCGACGTCGAGCTGCACGAGCGCAAGTACCGCGTCTTTAGGAAGATGACCGAGGACCAGCGCGCATACAGAAACATCATGGCGGGCGGGTAATAACTTTTGTGATGGAAGGGTGTGCTATAGCAGCACACTTGTTCTCTGATCTCTGTCCTCGCCGCGTCCCGCCCCACTCAGCACTCTCTCCTCGACAAGGCTGGCTACCGGAGAGTAATCCATATGCTTGCTAGGTACTTGACTGTGTGCGCCTACTAACTTAATTTTTTTTTGTTTTTTTGGGCCGAGTGTTACATTCACAGCCACCGTGTTTCTAATAAGTCGAATCACAGGCAGGATGCACAGGCAGGAGTCGAGAAGCATGCACGTGGCGCTCGTCGCACCACACAACTGCGAGGCCACGCGGCGCTCGCTCGACGAGCATGGTTTGCTCGATGCGAGCGCACGAGCCTTTAAGCACGGATGCGACATTGCGTTGCCGCTCTCACAAATAGCGATCTCTCAGCTGGCCCTCGCCGAAATATGTGGAGACAGTGACGAAGATGGCGATACCTCGCTGCTGCTTCACTGGTCGGGTGGAGTGCTGCGCGCAACCGAGGTTTGCGAAGGCCGTATCGGGCGAGGGCCTCGTGCCGCAATGCAAGCCGCCTGTGCACAAGCTCTCAGCGGTTGCCCCTCCGAGGTGACCATTGTCCTGCTGAGCTCAGACATGCTTCCGAGACGCTGGGAGAAGCTCGGCGACATCGTGCTATTTGCGCCGACTGGGCTATTTGATGACCCCGATTCGGCAACGCCGGCTGCGGCTGCCGTAAAAAAGCTTACGTCAGAGCAGCGAGCAGCGCTCTGGTCGGTTCTGGCCGAGTCGGTGGGTGCTGCTAGGCTTGGAGTCCAGTCGCGAATCGAGACTAGCCTGCATCGCAAATCGACCGCGCGACTCCTGTGGCCCACCGCTGGGGCGAGCGGATGGACACTGCATCGCGAAAATGGCATCACCTACGGGCTCGACGTGACGCGCAACATGTTCTCGTCCGGCAACGGCACCGAGAAGGCGCGAGTGGCCCGCTTCACTTGCAAGGGTGAGACGGTCGTCGACCTCTATGCAGGCATAGGCTACTTCAGCTTGGGGTACCTGGTGCACGCGGGGGCAGCGCATTTGCACGCGTGCGAGTGGGACGACGATGCGGTGGCAGCTCTGCGACACAATTTGGAGGCCAACGGTGTCGCCGAGCGCTGTACCGTTTACGCAGGTGACAATGCTGCGAGCCTACCCGCGTTCCGCGGGATGGCGCATCGCGTCAACTTGGGGTTGATCCCGAGCTCCGAGGCAGGCTGGCCCGTCGCGATTGCTGCGCTTCGTCCGGAGGGTGGCATGCTCCACGTGCACGCCAATGTGAGCTCGGATGTGAAGCAGGAGGCCGCGTGGGTCGAGATGCTCCTCGTTCGCCTTCGCGAGCTCAGTGTTGAGGCTGGCCGCGACTGGCGGCTGAGCCTCGAACATCTCGAGCGCGTCAAGTGGTATGCCCCTCACATCAGACACGTAGTTGCAGACGTCCGATGCGGGCCTGTGGGTCAGCCTATGGATGCCCTTTCTACTGAGAGAAATGCGTAACATATCGTGAATCGTCCGCATTGCGTCACCGCACGTCTCACGACCGGCGATGCAGCACGATTGCGCGTTCGTTCGGGGGCCGGAGTAGAAGTCGAGTAGTGCGATCCCGGATGCGCAAACCGCCCGACAGACGACATCAGAAAGTTTCCTCAACCGTCAACGCTGTCACTATAACGTACGGTAACCGAACGAATCCCTCCTATCCATTTATCGTAATCGTTGTATCTAGTACGAAGTTTATGTTCTCTGTGCGTAGTACGAGCGGCGAGCCCTCTCGCGTCTCGGGATAAGTCTCGCTGCCGCGGTGCTGCGACGGCGCGCCGACCCGTGGCGTGTGGCACTCGAGCGTCGGACACGCCCACGCGGGCGTTTCAGATCTTGTACTTGGCGTACCGATCCGCTTCCGCCGGAGCGCCAAGGGCTGCGTGCTCATCAAGTGAGCGCTTGAGCTCCTTGCGCGCCGCTCTCACGTTGGCGTCGCTGTCGCTCTCGATCAAGAAATAGAGCTTGCGCTCGCCCGCCGGCGGGTTGCGGCCGGGCGGGAAGTAGGAGCCCTTCGCGGTGATGGCGGCCTTGGTGAGCTCCGAGATGCCAAGGATGACTTCTCGAGCCATCACCTTCTGGCGCGCCATCTGTGGATAGTCGTTGATCTCGAGCTCGCTCTTGTACCGCTCGGTGCGCACTGGCTGCGCCTTAAGCAGCGCCTCGCGCGCCGCAGCGGCCTGGGCCTCAGCCTCCGCGCGCTGCTTGCGCGCCACCTCCGCAGCCTTCTCCTGCGCCGCCTCCAGCGCCTTCCGCACAGCTGGCGGCAGTGACGCCATGCGTGCATTCTGGAGCTGCGTAGCCGCGTCGACGACGGGGCTGGGAGCTGGCAAGTTGAGCGCGGCGGCACCCGCAGCCGCGGCGAACGCGAGCGGATTCACCGAAGCGGCGGCGCCGGCGGCGCCGCCGATGCTGCTCGTGCTGCTGGTGCTGCTGGCACCGGCAGAGCCCTCGGCCACCGCAACGGTGCTCTGCGCGAGCCCCATCCCGCCACCGTTGGCGGCTGCAAGCGCAGAGACCTCCTTGGCCGCCTTGGAGGCCTCGAGCATGCGCTTCTTGACCTCAGCTGCGATAGCGTTGCCGCCCTGCACGTTGCCCAGTTGCTTCTGCAACGTCTTGGCCGCCTGCGCCGCGGCAGCCGCGACCGAGGCGCCCGTGTCCATCATGTCGAGCTGGCCGCTGCTGCCGGCCGCGCCGCGCCCCTGCGAGACCACAACGGCATCGTCATCGTCGTCGTCGTCGGCATCGTCGAGCTCTACGCCGGCCGCCCGCTGCGCCGCCCGGCGCGCCTCGCGCTTGTGCTTCTCCTCCTTGGCGAGGCTTTCCGCGTCGAGGCTGATGCCCTTGCCCGACTTGAAGCCCGAGGTTCGGTAGTCTTTTGTACTTAGCTCGCCGTTGCGCCGCTTGGCCTGGTATGAGTTGGCCATGCAGAGCAACTCGTCGGGAGGCTCCTGGCCCGCCGCCTCCATGGCCTTCACCAGGTCGGGCGCGAACTTCTCCTCGTCGGGCGCGAGGAAGGTGTACGCGATCCCCGTGTTGCCAGCGCGCCCCGTCCGTCCCACGCGGTGCACGTAGTCCTCGTAGTGGTTGGGCACCTCGTAGTTGATGACGACGGCGAGCCCCTTGACGTCGAGGCCACGTGCGGCGACCGAGGTGGCGACGAGCACGCTGATGTCGCCATTCTTGAAGTTGGCGATGGTCGAATCACGATCGTCCTGCCCCATGCCGCCGTGCAGCGTGGCACATGGCAAGTTCTGCTTGAGGAGCTGACGGAAGAGGTTGTCGCTCGCCTCCTGAGTGTCGACGAAGACGAGCTGCTGCCCCTCGTCGTAATGCTGGCGCAGCAGGTGGCAGAGCCGCGGCAGCTTCTGCTCCGCGGAGAGCACCTCCACGTGCTGCTCGATCATATTCGAGACGACGGAGATGCCGCCGACGATGATCTGCACCGGCTTGGTGAGCACCGAGCGCGCGAGCTTCTCGACAGCCTGTGGGAAGGTCGCCGAGAAGAGCAACGTCTGCCGGTCGGGCCGCGTGTTGCCAACGATCCGGTCGATCTGTGGCGCGAAGCCCATATCGAACATGCGGTCGGCCTCATCGAGCACGACGTACGTGGCGCGGCGCAGGTTAGTCACGCGCCCCGAGTTGGCCGTGAGCATGTCGATCATGCGCCCGGGCGTGCACACTACGATCTCGGCGCCGCGCTTGAGTTCGGCGATCTGGGCCTTGAGATCGGCGCCGCCGTACACTGCGGCGGTTGCGAGGCCGACCACCTTGGCGAACTTGGCGACCTCGCGGTAGACCTGCATCGCCAACTCGCGCGTCGGTACCATCACGAGGCCGATGGGGCCGTCGCCGGGCGCGAGCGCTGGCTGGTCCATTACGTGCCGCAGCAATGGCAGCGCGTAGCCCATGGTCTTGCCGCTGCCCGTCTTGGCGATGCCAATGACGTCGCGGCCCGACATGATGGCGGGCAGCGACTGTGCCTGGATCGGGAATGGCTTGCCGTAGCCCGCCTTGGCGATGGCGCCGAGCAGCCGGTCGGAGAGGCCGCACTGCGTCCAACGCTTGATGGGTCGTGGGCAGCGCTTGCCACGCACCTTGATACTGTCAAGCGATTTGCGCAGCTCCTCGACCTGCTCCTCGCTCATATTGCTTATCTCGGGCACCTCGACGTAAAAGTTTTTGCGGAAGGGTGCGTATTCGACTGTGCTGTGGTCGATCTTGGGCAGCTCCTTCTTCTTCGCTCGCGCGGCGAGCGCTCTATCCGCCTCGTCCTCCTCCTCGTCCTCGCCCTCGGGTGCCTCTACATGCTCAGCCGCCTCGGGGAACTCTTCGACGAGCGCGTCCATTGCGTCGTCGCGCCCCTCTAGCAGCTCCTGTGACGCATGCGCCGCCTGGCGCGCCGCCTCCGCAGCCTGCGCCCGCATCGCGCGCATGAACTCAGCGTGGAAGTTGGAGGGCTCCTCCAACGCCTCGGGTACGGCAGCGACTGCGGCAGTGGCGGGGATACCAGCAGCAGCTGCGGACGTCTCTGTCTCCGCCGTCGCCGACGACGACGCGGCTGCCGTCGAGGCAGCAGGCGGCGGCAACTCAACTGCCGAAGCGCCCTCCACATTGGTCGCCGGCGTCGCGTCATCCACCTCCATGGCGGCCGCACTGCTGGAGCCAAGGCCGCTGGCTGGCAAGGCCGCGTTCGCCATTGTGTCCCATGACGAGGCCGGCCGCGAGTTCATGGCGACAATGTCTTCCCACGTGATAGCTGTCTGCTGCACGACGGCGCCCTCGTGGCCGAGGTCGCCCGCGAGGAAGGCGTCCAATGGATAGAAGCTCGCCGTCACTCGCCGACCGTCAAAGAAGCGTCCATCCATCGAGCGCGCGCACTCGGCCGCGGCCTCGGCGTCCTCGAACTCGACAAAGATGCGTCCGACCTGCTCCGCGGGCGTGGGCGCGCCATCGGGATCGACTGTGCCAACAGCGTGGACGCGCAACAGATTGCCCCATCGAGAGCATTCGTGCCCTGTCTCCATGCGCGTCGTGTGCACCTCCTGCACATCGCTGGCATTGGCGGCACTCAGCACGCCCACGAGCAGCACACAGCGCGAGTTGCCCTCGCGAGCCGGCCGCCGCTCGGCGTCGGCCTGGGCGGAGATCGCATTCATGTATGCCTCGAGCGCGTCCGCGCGCTCGTCGGGCTCGACCGTCGAGTCGACACTGTTCAGTCCTCGGCCGCTCTGCCTGGTGCCTGCGTCGCCGCGCCCATTGGCGAGGACGATGCTCAAATCTGCACGTCTTGGCGCTGAGGCGTCAAACTCATCATCTCCGTCCTCGTTCCAGACAGCGTCGTCCTCGTCAGGCGGTCCCTCACGCTGAGCTGCGGTAGCCTCTGAGCCAGTGCCTGCAGAAGAGGAGCTGGCAGCGGCAGGCTTGGTGCCGGAAGCATCTGCGAGCAGCTCCAAGGCTCTGAGCTTGGCCTGCCTCTTGAGCTGCATCACGTCGAGCCGCGCGGACTCGAGCTCGCGTGACGCCGGTGAAAGAAGCTCGTCGAGCTTACGCTTGTCGGCCATTGCGGCAATTCCGCAGAAAAGGGCCGTCGCGCACCATCCCCTCTTAAGGATATTTCCCCCACGAAGAGCGAAGGCTTGCTCGACGCAAACTGAATTTGGTTCGGCTCTTTGCGCAAACTCTTCCCGGGACCCGTCTTTCTCGCAATGTCGCTTTCGTCGCCGCGGAAGAGGCTGAGCATGGTCGCGGCGCGATTCCCGCCGCCGGTGGCCTCTCCCAGCAGCGGCGGCAACGCGAGCGGGCCGCTGCGCGCCGTGCGTAACAAGGGCGCTGCCGGCCGTGCGGCCGCATGGCCCTACGGCCCACGATCTGCGCGCTTTCGTCTGCTTGAAGTGCGTGAGGCTCTGGGCGCGATGCCTGCGCAATTCGCGCAGGCGGTGAGCGCGCAGCTCCCGAGTGACTCGGCGCTCCACCACCAGCATCTCCTCGACATGGAGGCTGGCTTCGCGCTTGTGCCTGCGCCCGTGCTGGCTGCCGCCGAGCGGCTACACGCTGACCACCAGGCAGACCTTGAGCGACAAGCGGCCGCGCGTGAGCCGCAGGTCCTCATCGGGGGCGAGTACCCGTACCAGGAGCCCATGCAGGGGCCTGACTACCAGATCGCACCGTCGCGCTACATGGGCAGCATGGGAAGCAACAAGGCCATGTCGCGCGAGGTGCGGAAGGACCAGCTCGTCTACCAGCCAAAGATGCCGCAGGCCAAGGTGCTCGACTACCTTGAACAGACCAAGGCCGTCCTCGCGCGCGCCGATGGCGCGCCGCGCTTCTCCGAGGAGGTCGCCCTCTCCATCCTGCACGATCTGCGCTACAACGCTGAGGCGGCGCTCGCCGCGCTCCGCCACTGCGTCGCGTGGATGCAGCCGCCGCCGTCGCCCGCCGACGCGCCGACGAAGCCACCCGGCCGCGCGGCGGCGGCCAACTCGGTGCTCTGGCTGCAGCGCCTGCGCGAGCACCAGCGGCGAGTCGCCTGGAGCGACGGCGAGAAAGAGGCGCTCGACGCGGGCATCACGGAGTATGGCAAGGAGCTCGCCTCCGTGTACCGAGCACAGACCGTTCTACAGGAGAAGTCGCTGCCGCAGCTCATCGAGATGTATTACGTCGCCGGCTGGCGTCACCAGTCGCCCTAGCGCGCGCGTCAGCGCACGCGTCGCGCAAAGCGTCGCTGTTCCTAGTTGGTGCCCCGATCCAAGGAGCAGGGGGTAAGCGCCAGATGTGTTGATGTACATCAGACATGGCCTCCAGGCCAAGAGAGGTCCGAGTAACCCGCCGATTTTGACGACAAAACGATCAGAGAGTTCACAGACTTTTCCTTGGAGTTCACAGCCATTGTTCACAGTTAAGAAGCAGCGTCTCGGGCGGTCCGCAACGTGGATCGCGAAGGCCCCGTCGAATCAGAGAGATGCGCATGGCATGTGCGTTTGTGGCGCTCATCACATGCACCTATGCGCTCGACCAGGATTCATCGAAGGTCTACCCAACTGCCCACCGTGGACAAAGGTCGCCTCGGCTTCCATCGAGTAAGACCAAAAAGAGCAATTGGCTGCCGCAGGGCGACGATATGGACCGACAAATCATGAGCCTTTACGCTCCTTCCTTGGTGAATCTAGCGCTCCCGTCGATTCCTGGCGCTTTGGACACCTTTTGGGTGGGAAGGTTTGGCGATGCTATTTCGCTGGCCGGACAGGGCGTCGCCAACCAAGTGTTCAATTCCCTGTTCAACATCTTAATTTTTGTCCCGAAAGTGACGTCCCCGTTGGTGGCGCGGGCGTTTGCAGCTGGCGACGTCGAAGGCGTGCACGACCGCACGTGCAACTCGCTCTTCGTTGCTTGCGCGCTCGGAGCCTTAGGCATGATCGCCCTCGTGGGGTGGCCGCACCACGTCCTGCGCACTGTGTTGCCGGAAGGGGCGTTGGCAGCTCCGTTTGCTGCTCGATACTTACGGCTGCGGTCGATCAGTGCTGTGGCTGCAGCCTTCTCTGCCGTTGCGTTCGCTGCTTTCCGAGGGACGCTTAACGCTCTGACTCCGCTCCGCGTCGCCTTCTGCCAAAACGTGCTCGACATGGCGTTGGATCCGGTTCTCATGTTTGGTACCGGACTCGGTGTTGCGGGTACGGCAGTTGCGACAGCTGTTGCAGAGATTTGCTCTGCATGCATGTACTTCGTCCTGCTACTGCGCCTGCGGCTGGCGTCGTTGAAGGGCATCCTAACGCCTCCCAACTTGAGAACGGTAGCATTGCTGATGAGCGGTGCGGCGGATTCCGTGGCGGAGAACGGCGAAGCACACCGCAGCAAGGCCACCACGGGCAAAAGAAACTCTCCTTCGAGGTGGGCTGCACTGGATGTGATTGGGCTGCCAGTGACGGACGTGACGTTGATGTTGATCATGCTTGCGCGTACCAAGGCTGCCCAGTCGATGGATGTCTCGGGCCTCACGGGAGCCGCTTTCTCGATCGCGATGACTCTCTACTTGCTGGGCGAGACGGTAAGCCAAGCCATGCAGGCAACCTCCTCAGCCTACGTCGCCTCGCGTGCCGCCATCTCGGTGAACGAGGCCGCCTTGGCATCCAAGCGTGTCTTGGGCTGGAGCGTGGTGCTCGGCTGCTTGGTCTGCACAGCACAGCTGACGGCCCTTCCCCACCTGCTTCGGCTCTTCACGCCCAACGCCGCCATCCGGTCCGCCGCCGCTCCCGCCGTCGTGGTGGGCGCGCTGATCCAGATTACCAACCCCGCATGCTGTGCGATGGAGGGCACGGCGATGGGCATTGGGATGTGGGGATGCCTCTGGAAGACGAACGTGGTCGCGCAGGTCCTCACAATACTCAGCCTTGAGTTCATGATGCGCCGGGGTTGTGGTCTGGTTGGAGTGATGTCGAGCTTTGGTGTCCTCAACATGACGATCTTGATTGGACTCGCGATGCGCATCTACGGGAAGGAAGGTCCGCTCGGAACAGGGAGCCAGCAGGGTAGGCAGGGTACCAAGTGGTGACGTGTTCCTTGATTGCCACACTCTGGCACTCACCGAATCAATGGAAGCTGTAAGTACACACTTAAAAGGTAGCACGCACTCGTCGAGACCAAAACATAGTTCAGATAGTCCCCGCCCTGTGGCTTTTTTCCCAAATTCTTGTTCACTTACCAAATATGGTACTATTTTGCGTGAGTCTAGCGGTAGAGGACCACGTTGAGCTAGAGCGGTCGAGTCATGGCTGGCCTCCTCTTAGTCGCCGTCGCAATCAGTGCACAACGCGTGTGCGTAGACGACGCAAAGTGGGACAACCACAGCGGTAAATCGTGCGCGGACTACAGTGCCGAGGGGTGGTGCAACGGGCATGGCTTCAAACCGGGCAAAGAATGGACGGGCGGAGAGCATTTTAATTGGCCCGAGCGCAATTGCTGCGCATGCAAACAGCTCGCGCCCGCGCCCGCGCCCGCGCCCATGCCCGCGCCCATGTCAACATTCGAGTCTGCAACATCCGGGCCCACATCCTCAGCGTTGTCCTCGGCCACAACGGCTGCACCGCGTGCCAAACTGGGTAATGATGTACCCATCGAGCTCGCCGACGCGTTGCAAGCGCGGCTCGCCAGCTGCCCTGCACCGCCGCCAGGGCCGCCGTCGGCGGAGCCGCTGTTTTTATTTGCGAGGCTACCGCGGACAGGCAGCGGGCTCATGTGCCAGCTGCTGAGCACGTGCGCGGCTAGGCAGTCTCGGGGCGCGTGCGGCACGTCGCCCTCATCAACGAGCGGCGCCGGCGGCGGTGGTGGTGCACGCGCTACTGGTGACCTGACCTTCTTTGGCAGCGACAAGCTGCCGTCGAGCAACTACGGCATGTGCGCGGGCCTCGACGGACTGACGGCAGCGTGCTCGACGCTCGGCGGCGAGATGGCGGCTGTGTGTCAGCACATGGGCACGCTCAAGCGGCCAGGCGCGATCATGGTTGCCATGGAGCGCTGGCCCGATTGGACGCTTGCGCCGTGCCCAAGCGTGCAGCCGGCAGTGCGCTTGCTCGCGCTGCTGCGAGACCCGGGCGAGCGCGCGCAGTCGGCCTACACCTTCCAACTCGACGCGTGCGTGTGCAACTTCAAGTTCCAGTGGTGCACGATGTTCACCTCCTTCCGCTTTAAGAATCGGCAGACGAAGCTGTGCGACGAGCACACGCCGCGGCACGGCTTTGCCGCCGCGATCGGTGCCGTGCGCGCCCAAGGCAACATGCCCTGGCCACTCACTTCGAGCGAGACGCAGCACGTTCTTGGCCGGTTCACTGCGGGCATCGTCAAGGAGATCTACACGCCGTGGTTCGGGGCGTACCAGGCCGCGGGCGGCGGCGGGTGGAAGAGCTCGGCGCTTCTCGCGGGCCGAACGCTCGCGAGCTGCTTCGCCTGGGTGGGCATCGCCGAGGACCTCGCGCTCTCGCTGCAGCTCCTCAAGCTTGAGCTGCCCGATCACTTTGGCAAGCTGGACGTGTCTCAGCATGCGTGGACGCCCAGCTCGGGCGCGAGCGGCGGCAACCTGCCTGCGGCCAATCAGAGCAGCCAGCACCCGTACTTGCGCAGCCACCTGCTGCCGCACGACTACGAGGTCTTCGACGCCGAGCGTCGGCGGCTCTTCCAGCGCGCGCGTGCGCACGGGATCTTGTTGTACAACGCGCCGCTCGTGTAGGAAAGGGAAAGAGGAGGACTGTAGTGTTTTTCACAGTTTCTCGGCGACGCCGTGAAACGTCGCATCTGAGAAGACAAAAAGAAAAGGTCCCTCCATCTTTGCGGCAAAGCGCCCTCTTTTGTCCGAGGATGGCAGCGCCACCGGCACAGGGCCGGGTGTTCCAGTACAAGCTGGTGCTTCTCGGCGACAGCGCAGTCGGCAAGTCGTCGCTCGTGCTGCGCTTTGTGAGGGGACAGTTCTTTGAGTACCAGGAGTCGACCATCGGCGCTGCGTTCCTCACGCAGACGGTTGCGCTCAATGAGACGACCGTCAAGTTCGAGATCTGGGACACGGCCGGCCAGGAGCGCTACCACAGTCTCGCGCCCATGTACTACCGCGGCGCCGCAGCTGCGATTGTCGTGTACGACATCACTAACAGGGTGAGCACCACGCTCGCGCTATGTCGGCGGCTCAGTGGCGGCTTCTGCGAGTGTCCTCTAGCGATCGCCGCCTGACCCAACCTTGGTGCTTGCAACTTCGCAGGACTCGTTCCAGCGCGCCAAGCAGTGGGTGAAGGAGCTGCAGCGACAGGGCAACCCGAACATCGTCATCGCGCTTGCAGGCAACAAGTCGGATCTGAACTCGAAGCGCAAAGTGGAGCCAGAGGTGAGTCGGCCTGCCGCGCGAGTGCCGGCCAGCGCCCTGCATGATGGCTGCTGCCGGCCTTGATGGTGTGTGCCCTATGCCGCGCTCTGTCTGCGTCGTCTCTGACACGGCCGGAGCCACTTCGGGGCGCCATCGCAGGAGGCGGAGTCGTATGCTAGCGACAACGGCATCTTCTTCATGGAGACGAGTGCCAAGACGGCCACCAACGTCAACGAGCTGTTCGTTGCTATTGGTGCGCCGCTGCCGCCAGCTTGCCAGGCGGTGCACTTCGCCGTAGCGTAGCACTCCTGACACGCGCGCTTTGCTCCCCGCTCCCCGCTCCCCGCTTTGCTGCCTCATCTTGCTCAGCGCGCAAGCTTCCGAAGAACACGCCGCAGCCGCGGCCGGGCGGCCAGGCCGGCATAACGCTGAACCAGGCCGAATCTGGGGCACCGGCCAAGAAAGGCTGCTGTTAAAGGGCTTTAGGTGACAGTGTGGCCAGGCGCGACAAGGACACACGCGTGGGCAATGCTCAACGACGCATGAGCTCGTCGACCCATCCGCACCCATTTCCCTCGCAAGCGTCGTCCGTCTTGTATGTTCTCGTCGCATCTTTCGGTTCGCGCTCGGCTCGTCGGCACGCGCAATCTAGTTGACGCTCTCATGGTGCGCAGCACAGTCCGAGAGAGGTTACGTTCACGCGCCGCTGCGCGACCACTCGCATCACGTCATGTCTCTGTCACAGGTCGGTGGCTGCGCGCGGAGAGGTAAGTGGTGGATGTTCGTCCGATGAGACTCCGCGCCCGGGGTCTGCTGTCAGTGAAAAGATAATCTCCGTTAGTGACAGGCTACGGTGCGAGTGCCCCCAAAGACACGCGTTCACTCACGGCCGGAACGGCGAACGGGCCGCGTTAACCGCGCGTGGCATCTCCCACGACACATGCAAAGAGACAGTGTGTGGGGGTTGGCCGCTCCGTCCGACGGTGGTCGTGCGTGACCGGTGCATGTTCGTGTGCAGAGTTTCCCGCGACGATCGACGTGTGTGCAATCTGCAACAGCATGCCGATGGTTGTGCGGCTTCGTGCCAAGCAGCCCTCCCGCCAGCCGTGCCATGGCCCCAATAGCGGCGCACCTCGCCGCTGCTCGAGAGCGTCTTGGGCCAGTCCCGAGTCGACCCGACCGTTACTCCGCCTCCTCTTTCCTCAGGAGTGTCTCGAGCTTTGCCTCGGCCTGTAGGGCGAGTTTCTCCGCGTTCTTGCGCTCGCCCTCGGCTGCGCTGTTCGCAGCGATTTTGCGGAAGCGCGCGAGTCGTGACTTAAGCTTGTGGATCTCGCGTTGCTTGTCGTCACCAGTGTTCTGGTACGAGAGCCACCAAGCCTCTTGGGGCTCACCCCCCTTGTTGGCCGCGGCACGGCGGCGCACCTCGTCGCGCTCGCGCTCCTTGCGCTCGGCCTCGCGCTCCTCGGCTTCGCGCGCGCGCTCCTGCTCCTCACGCTGCACGCGCAGCCGCTCCTCCTGCTCCTGCTTCATCCTCAAGTCCTCAGCATCGAAGAGGTGCTGGTCGTCTTCCATCGCGCGCTGCAGTGAGCGCACCTTCCGACGGACGACGTCTGGGTCGAGAGGCACCTTGAAGCGCGAGAGCTCGCTCTCCGTGACGGGCTGGTTGGAGAGTGCCGACAGGTCGACGAGCCGGTCGCCCGTCGCCGTGCGTACGCGCAGCGCCGCATCGGTCACGCGCTGGCCGAGTTTGTACGGGCGCGGACTGCGCTTCACCTCGAGCACGTACGCAGCGTAGAAGGAGCGCGCGCCGTTGATGAGCTGCGAGCCCCGGATGAGACAGCCTTGGGCGACCTTGCGAAAAGTGGTGTTGGGCTGCTGCGCTTCCCAAATCTCAAGGTGCTTGCGCGGCAACCAAATGGCCGCGAGCTCGTCCATCTGCAGCGGGCCCATGGGTTCGATGACCTCGAGCGCCTTTTTGGCGCGGCTCGGCTCTTTCAGCGCCTTCGACAGCTCCTTCGGCCCACGATTCCACTCCATGGTGGCCGCCTCCTGCAGCCGTTTCGAGGGCAACTCAGTGAGCGCATACACCTTTTTGTTGTCGTAGGCGCGCCAGGCGATGTATTCGTGCGTCGAGTCGGCGACGCGGTCCCAAACGTCGGCGGCGGGTTCCTCCTCGGTCTGGAGCATGTGCACTGAGCACGCGCGCAGGATGCAGTCGGCGTGGTTCTCGTCCATGTGCATGGAGAATAAGAGCTCCTTGGGCTGCGCCTGGAGCGGCTCGCCCTCAAACAGCACCTCGTAGTCCGAAGGGGCGCCCGCCAAACGTGCGTACTCGGTGCAGTCGGGTGCGCGGTAGTACCAACGCGCGTTGAAATAGACCTCTTTGGGCGCGAACGAGTAGACGAAGATCTCCTGCAAGCGCGCAACGTACGGTTCGGAGCCGTTCGTGTCTAGGTACACGTCCTGGCCTACGCGCAGCTCGGTCTCGCCCTTAAACATCTGGCGGTAGAACATCTTTCCGTCTGTCTTGAGATAGGGCTTGCCCGTGACCCGCGGCGCATCGGGGTCTTCATCCTCGTCCTCGTCCTCGTCCTCGTCCTCGTCCTCGTCCTCCGCCACCTCCTCCGCCTCTTCTTTCTCCTCCTCTTCGTCCTTCTTCTTGCCCGCTGAGGCGGCCGCTTCCTCGTCACCGTCGCCGTCCACCTCCTCATCCTCCTCGGCCTTGGGCCGACGCTTCTTGCGTGGCGCCTCGTTCTCCTGCTCCTCGTCGTCTACGAGTGCCTCTTTCTCGGCCGCCGCATCCTCCTGCATCACTTGCTCTGCATCCTCCTTAAACGTGGGCTCGATTGGCTCGCTGGCTGACGAGACCCTCTGCCGCTTCATAGCGGGCTGTGCGTCGTCCTTCTGAGCCGCCTCTGCCGGGGCAGGCGGATCGGGCGCGGGCGATTTCGAGTCCCCGGTGAGCATGCGTTTCATCAGCGTGTCCACCTCGGCCTTGATACCCTTCTTGTACGGCTTCAATGTGCCTGGCGGCTGCTGCGGCAGAAGCTGCTGCTCGAGGCGTGAGAGCACGACTTTGAGCGTGAGAACGTCCCATGACTCGGTCTGTAGCAGAGTCTCGAGGCCCTCTCGGAGCCTCTCGAGCGTCAGCAGCGAAGGCGAGGGCAGCTGGTTCTCCGTGGTTGCGTCCTCTACCTCTGCCATATCGGCAATAGCTCTTCGAAGTGGCCCAGTGCACCACAGACAGAAGAAAAGTGGAAGCGCGTCAGGAACTCGCGACGTCGACTTTGCCGTGAAAAATTATGTGCTTGGCTCAACGAAGTAATCTACCTCGCGACTCGCCCAAACCTTTTTTCTTTCATGTGAATTTATCGCGCCACGAACGCTGAGGCAAAATAATGGCGACTTTCGCTTTTCCCGCTCCGCCGCCGCTGCCGCCCGCGCCGCTCGAGGCGGCCTCGATTCTCGAGCCGCTTTGGGCGTGGGCTCAATGGTCGCTCCAGAACCAATTGTATGAGAACGCCACCTTCCTCGCCGAGCGAGTTCTCGCCGAGTCAGCCTGCGATGCGTCCAAGCTGCTGCTGGCTACGTGTCACTACTCGGCGGGCGCGGCCAATCGTGCCGCGGCCGTGCTGCAGAGTTGCACCGCCCCGCAGAACCGATATCTCCTGGCACTCTGCTGCATGCGCCTTGGCAAGCTGCCGGAGGCCCAGACAGCGCTGCTCGGCCCATCGATGCCCGATACAGAGTGTAGCGCATCTCTGCCCAACGGCGCGGCCGGGTTGTACCTGATGGGCATGATCTGCCTCAAGATGCAACAGCGGCCGCGGGCGATCAAATATCTGACGCGCAGCCTTGGACTCAACCCGTTCCTCTGGTCGGCGTATGAGGCTCTCAGCCAGCTGGGTGCGCCGCTGCCCGAGGGGCTCGTCGCGCCGCCGATGCCCTCCTTCGGCTGCGACAGCGTCATGCCCGTGCCTGTGACTGGCGCCATCTCCGAGGCGGGCACCGGCTTCGCTCCCGTCTATCCGGGCGGTACATGCGGGGCTGCGCAAGGCAGTGGTGCCCCCGGCAGCGCCGCCGCACCCGCGACGCCGATGGTGACGCCCGGCGTCCGCACACCCGCGCAGCCCTCTTTCACCCCCGTGGGCTCGAGTGGGCCGGGCGGCGTGCCGTCATCCGCGGCGGCCGCCTCGGTCGGCCTGCCGGGCTCCCTATCGACGCCTAATCTGCATACGCCCAGCTTGTTCGCGCCTGGTGGCGCGCCGCCCTCGTCGGCGGCGCCTCCATCGCCCGGCGGGCCGGGCAACCGCCGCCGCCCGCCCCCGGGCGGCCCGCCTTCGAGTGGGGCGGTCTCGGCCGTCGATGACGGCAGCCGCCTGCCAGTCGCTGCTGGGGGCGCCGCTGGACGACGCGGTCGCGCGCTCGGCGGGAGCGGCAGCAGCGGCGTGCCTGTGCGGCGCTCGACGCGCCTCTCGGCGACAGGCCCTGGAGGGGAGGCTGCACTGGCCGCGGCCGTCGTGCGGGGCGAGATGCCGCCGCAATCCATGGTGCCGCGCGGCCCCGGCTCCGGCAGTGGTGACGGCGTGCAGGAGGCGCTGCTGCTGCTGCGGCAGCTCGCCAGCGGCTACCGTGCGCTGTGCCAGTACAAGTGTCAAGATGCGGTGGTCATCTTCCGCGGGCTGGCGCCGCGCCAGTACAATACCGGATGGGTTCTCAACCAGGTGGGGCGTGCGCACTTTGAGATGGTGCAGTACACGGAGGCACTGCGCGCCTTCGAGCATGCGCAGCTGCTGGAGCCGCACCGGCTGTGTGGCATGGAGGTGCACTCGACAATCCTGTGGCACCTCAAGCGCGAGGTGGCGCTCTGCCATCTCGCTAAGAAGGCGCTCGACTTCGAGCGCACCTCGGCATACGCGTGCTGCGTGGTCGGCAACTGCTTCTCCCTGCAAAAGGAGCATGACACAGCGCTCAAGTTCTTCCAGCGCGCCATCCAGCTCCAGCCCGACTTTGCGTACGCGTACACGCTCTCGGGCCATGAGTACTCGGCCAACGACGACTTCGAGAAGGCGATGGCTTGCTACCGCTCGGCGATCCGCATCGACGAGCGCCACTACAATGCGTGGTACGGGTTGGGCAACATCTACTTCCGTCAGGAGAAGTTTGACTTTTCCGAGCATCACCTGAAAAAGGCGCTCGCCATCAACCCTTGCTCGTCGCCGCTCTACTGCTACCTCGGAATGGCCTTGCATTCCAACCAGAAGACGCCGCAGGCGCTCGAGATGCTCTCGAGCGCCATCCAGATCGACCCGAAGAATCCACTCGCGCGCTTCCAGAAGGCGCAGGTGCTGCTCTCGACCGACCAGTACGAGCTCGCGCTCTCCGAGCTCAAACAGCTTGTCGAGATGGCGCCCAAGGAGGGCTCCGTCTACTTCGTGCTAGGCAAGGTGTACAAGAAGCTCGGCGACCAGTCCAAGGCGTTGCAGTATCTGACGCGTGCTCTTGACCTGAGCCCCAAGGACGCGCAGCAGATCAAGAGCGCCATCCTCAACCTCGAGAAGGAAGACAACGCGGAGGAAGAGGATGAGCTGTGAGAGGCGTGGGAGACGTCGACCCGCTGGGCGGTGCGGACCCTCGGCACTGTTTATGGCACACCGGTGCGCTGCTCGTGAGCGCAACCCCGCCAGCGGCCACAGCCAGTCACACAGCCAGGCACACAGCCAGTCACACATCCAGTCACAGGACATCGAACAGGACACGCAGCGCGGAGCGGGGCTGAGCGCGTGTGCGGTGCCCCGGTTCGGGCGACGCGACCGGCGCGCGGCGGGGCGACCGGCTCGGGGTGCACGGAACCGAACCACGGAGCACGGTGGGGCGTGAGAGCCGGACGACTGGTGCGTCGCTTCGCGGGGATGCATCGGGCGAAAAAAGGTGTGCGCACGTGTCTTCAAAGCGGCCTTGCGTGGACGGTTGGCGCCACGCGGTCCCGCACCGCCGCACCGCGCCGCCGGCGGCCCGGTGAGAGGCGCGTACGTGCGGTACGGGTACACGCAGGATCCGCTCCTCTTTTCAAGTCTGAGTGGAAGAGAGGAACTGAACGAACAAAGATGTACGATCCCGGGGCACGACCCGCCCGACGACCCGCCAGTGCCAGTCCCTGGCGCGCCGTAGGGTCGCCGAAAATCCAAAAACTCCCGCCGCGCCCCCGCGGCCCGAGTATAGGGCCTCTGCCTGAGTCATCCAGGTGTCGAATCCCTGAGCCACGCGGTCTCTAGACTCACACTCAGGTCAGATTATAGTGCCCAATCTATGCACTTGGAACGCGCAGCCGATTTCCTCAGGCCAGCAGTCAGTTGAGGCCACGTTGATGTGTTCGGGTGTAGGTATCACTTTGCGCTTCTTTGTTCTGTGTCATCAGCCACCGCCTCGAATACAAGAACGTGGGGATCACGCCTGCATCGTTCGACAAAGGTTTCACCATAGGTGTAGACATCACGCATGATTTCCCGAGCCAACCAACAACAGGATGCTGCAAGAATGCCACGAGATCCCACGCGCAAATAGCCTGTTATTATGCGACGGCCAGGCATGCGCATCAAGGCGCCACGCGTTTCAGGGGCGAAGCACGAGTAGCCCCAGCGCGTGGATACGCAGTGCTCGATGGGTCTGAGCCCCGCCGATGAGAGCTGCGATGCATCCACAAAGAAGCAGATCACGGCGAGCAGCAGCAATCGCAGGTTGGTATGCATATATATGAAGACGAGGCTACGTCTGTTGGAGAGGAGAGTCGAGAGAGGCACGTGTGAGCATAGTGTCGATGCTCACAGATGATATTGCCCGCTGTCCGAGCAGGCCGGGCATCGCTCCGGCGATAGACTCACTTGATGAAAGAGGGCCGTCCACATTTCATCACGGAAGGCAGCACACATATTGTACCGGTAAGTTATGTTTATGAGGTGAACGGCTGCCGACTTGGCGATCCGCAGCTTCGTCTGAGAGAGTGCAAGATCAGACAGCTCCCTCCACAATCACGCCCGAGCCAAGGCACACCTCGCCGTCGTAAAACGCCGCAAACTGACCGGGCGCGAGGCCCTTATCGCGCTCAGCGAGTTCGACTTCCGCCCCATAGCCGTCGGCGTGCAGGGCCACGGTGGCCTCGTGAGTCTGGGCGCCGTGGCGCACCTTGACTTGCAGGTGTAGAGGCACGCCCGGCAGCACTGTTGGCGGATGGCCAGCAACCCAGTTGATGCCCGCGGTGCGGAACGCATTGCGCGCTTTGTCGGCGCCCGTGTAGCTGCGCGTCGCGTAGAGCACGTTGGCCTCAAAGTCTTTGTGCACGACGTGCCATGGGCCAAAGGCTCGAAATGCGTTGTTGAGCACAGGCCCTAGGCCACGCCGCTGCCCCACGGTGTGGTACCAGAGGCCACGGTGTGTGCCGACTATCTCGCCTGTTTCGAACTCGATAATGTGCCCAGGGGCCTCGCCGAGGTGATCGCGCAGAAAGTCGTCGTAGTTCAGCTGGCCGAGGAAGCAGATGCCCTGCGAGTCCTTGCGCGCGCGATTCGGGAGGTGGAGAGCGTGCGCGGCTGCGCGAACTTCGGGCTTGCTCATGCCGCCGATGGGGAAGATGGCCGAGCTGAGCTGCTCCTGGCGCAGCTGCGAGAGGAAGTAAGTTTGGTCCTTGTGCGCGTCGGCCGAGCGCAGCAGCTCCACCATAGGCTTCCCACCCGCCGACGAGAACGGCACCGTGGCGCGGCTGCCCGTGGACCGAGTAGGCGCCGTTCGCGCATAGTGGCCCGAGGCGACGTGTCCAAAGTGGCAGCCGACGCGGTCGTGGAAGACCCCAAACTTGATGCGCGAGTTGCACATGATATCAGGGTTGGGGGTTCGGCCAGCAGCCGCTTCCGCCACCAGATAGCCCACCACGTGCTCTTGGTACTCCTTCTGGAGCGAGACCGCCTCGAGCGGCACACCCGCCTGCTCGCACACCGCCTCACAGTATGCCCAGTCCTCCTCCCACGGGCAGTCGCCGCGGGCGGCGTGCGCCTGCTCGTCCTCGAGCCAAATGCGGAGGTAGAAGGCACGGCAGCGGTGGCCCGCAGCGAGCAGTTGGTGTAGCGCCACGGACGAGTCAACGCCGCCTGAGAGCAGCACTGCCACCTCCTCCTCGGCCGCTGGCCAGAGCAGCTGCGGATGCGCGGTCGCAGTGGTCGCGGGTGGCAGCACAGAGGTGCCGCTGCGAGGGAGCGACGGCAGTCTCCGATCTTCGTCTAGACCCGCATGCGGTGGCATCGCCGCAGCTGTCACCGCCCTCAGCGCGGATGGGAGCTGTGCCAGGAGCTGCTTGCGCATAGTCTGCACCATCCCATCCAGTCCATTCAAGCGGCTTGGCGTGAGGGCAAGCGTCAACCCCGCCTTGGCAGCCAGCTCGCGCACATCAAGCTGCAGCAGGGCGTCTACCGGCTCTCCCTGCAGCCCACGCACAAGCAATGCAACGAGGCCTCGGGCCAGCTTGGAGTCCGCTGCACCCGCCAGCCGGAGACGACCGTCCTCACCAGCTCTCGCCGTTACGTGCACGACCGATACGCACCCTCGCACCCGAGTCTGATCGCCCAGCTCGAGCAGCGAAGGCGCCGGAAGCGCCTCACCGATGCGCAGAAGCCTGAGCGATTGGGTGCGAGCGGTTTCGCTCGCGCCGAGAACGGCGGCGAGGCGAGAGAGGCGCCGTGGCAGAGTCGGCGGTGAGGTCGACTCTGATGGAAGCGCGAGCAGTATCGGCCGTGTTCGTCCTGTGCAGTGCCCCGGTACACTGCATCGCGAAGGGACCGAGGAGAAGGCGTCCACAATCTGCATCCTCGCGATGCTCAGACGAGGCCGGGTTGTGAGTGGGACGTGAGGTCGAGGTTAGAGAGCGGCGAAAAAAACAGACGATTCATCATGAATTCATGTTAATACACACAACACGTAAGCAGTACAGCCGTGAAGACAAAACAATACAATACAGGCCAGGCCTCAACTGAGACACATGCAGGCAGAGAGCTGAGAAACAGCCTATAAGAGAAGATCGGCGAGACCCAAATATGAACTCGGGAGGGAGCGCGCCCGCCGACATGGGCGGTGAACCCCCAGATGGGCGCGCCAGGGGGCTGCCAGGAGAAGTATACTAACCGCCCCCTGAA
>Ga0210246_100265_pt1 | contig 46586 bp, 40 predicted proteins | sample ChrtobMetaP3_8mM_FD_155469 | JGI IMG/M metagenome (GOLD analysis project Ga0210246, IMG submission 155469) | Chrysochromulina tobin associated microbial communities from unialgal haptophyte culture, Seattle, Washington, United States - P3_8mM | ecosystem: Host-associated > Algae > Haptophytes >...
CGCAGGCTAAAATCCACGCGTTGCAACCGCATCCGGAGACGTGGGTGAGCGGTTTAAACCAGCAGTCTTGAAAACTGCCGACTCGCAAGGGTCCGTGAGTTCGAATCTCACCGTCTCCGCCAACGAATTCAAGGGCCTTGAGCAATCAAGGCCCTTTTTTCTTGCGCGCTCGGCGCGCGTCACGACCCGCCGAAACACCCGCTTGCAAACATTCGAGCCAACCCCCTTCAAATGAGATCGATTCTCATTTAATATGGGGCCAGCAAGCCAGCCCGGGACCTTCACCACGCACCAGGTCCGATCGGTAGCCAGCACCGCACCCGCCCGGGCGCGACATCCACACCCCTGTCTGGAGACCGCTGTGAACACCCAACCCGAACCGCACGAGGACGAAGAACACGTGATGCCCTGCGCCGAGGCCATGCTCGCGGGCACGCTGGCGCTGATGACCGGCCACGCCCAGAGCACCTGCGCCACGCAGCGTGACCTGATGGGGCGCAAGATCCGCTCCAACCTGTTTTTTCTGGGCCAGCACCCGGGGCTCTCGCCCAGCTTTCGCACGGTGGTGCAACGCATGCACCAGCACTGGGACGTGCTGCTGAAGTCGGGTGATGGCCCGACTGAGCGATCCGCGCTGAACACCGATGACCTGTTGCCCGAGCGGCGCCTCTGGCACACCACGGCATCGCTGGTGCAATGAGCGCCCTGCAGGCGGTTGGGGCGCATGAACACGCGGCGCTGTGCCGGCACCTGGGCGGCGTTCAGGACCGGGTGTCCAGGCTCATGCTGGAGAAAGACATGGCGCTGACGGCCCTGACCAGCGAAGTCGTGCGGTTGCGCGGGCAGCTCGTGGTGGCACGGACTTGCCTGCTGTGGGGCGCGTTGCCACCACCGGTGCGCATGTTTCAACGCCAGCGCAACTCGGCCTCTGAGCTGGTGGGAACGGGGCCTGCGCCCGAGATGGAAGCCGCCCGACAGGCCATCTGCCAGACCGGTTGCGCGGGGCATGCCCACCCGTGGCTCACCGCCGAGGGGCAGTGCCGCTGGAGCGGGCGGGTGTGTGACGGCGGCGCTGGTGACCGCTGAGGTGGTGGACGAGCAACCGGCACCACGGACCTGAATGCCGCCCGAGCCGCCGCGGCCTCAGTCCGCGAGAAAGATTTCCTGCAGGTCGCTGAGGAAATCGAAGCCGCGCTCGGTGGGCCACACGCGGGCCGCATCGCGCTCGATCAAGCCTTTCTGCACGGCCAGCGCGAGCCCGGCCTCGATGCTGGAGAGCGGCAGGCCGGTGCGCTCCATGAACTGCTGCAGGCCGAAGCCTTCCTTGAGACGCAGTGCGTTGAGCATGAACTCGAACGGCAGCGCTTTGCGCGGGACCTCGTCGGCACTCACCACCGCGTCGCCCGCCAGCGCACGCTCCATGTACGAGCGCGGCTCGCGCACGCGCACCGGACGTCCCACGCGGTGGGCAAAGCTCAGCTTGCTGTGCGCGCCCGCGCCGATGCCCAGGTAGTCCCCGAACTGCCAGTAATTGGTGTTGTGCCAGCTGCGGTGCCCGGCGCGCGCATAGGCCGACACCTCGTAGCGATGCAGCCCGGCGTCGCCCGTGAGTTCGGTGATGCGGTCGAGCATGTCCCAGGCCTCATCCTCGGGCGGCAGGGCCGGCGGGTACTTGGCAAAGTAGGTGTTGGGCTCCAGCGTGAGGTGGTAGATGGAGATGTGCGGCGGCGCAAACGACAGCGCGGTGCGCACATCGGCCTCGCAGTCGGCCAGCGTCTGCCCGGGCAGGGCGTACATGATGTCGAGGTTGAAGGTGTCGAAGGCCTGCGCGGCCTCTTCCACCGCGGCCATGGCCTGGTCACGGTCATGGACGCGGCCCAGAGCTTTGAGATGTGCGTCGTTGAAGCTCTGCACGCCGATGGAGAGACGCGTCACACCCGCCTCGCGAAACGCGCGGAAACGGTCTTTCTCGAAGGTGCCCGGGTTGGCTTCCAGCGTGACCTCGGCATCGGCATCGAGCCGCAGCAGCGCGCGCACATCACCCAGCAAGCGGTCGATGGCTGCGGGGGAAAACAGGCTGGGTGTGCCGCCACCGATGAACACGCTGTGCACCGTGCGGCCCCAGATCAGGGGCAAGGAAGCCTCGAGGTCGGCGCGCAGGGCGTCGAGGTAGCGCGTCTCGGGCAGGGGTTGGCCCGGCTCGGATGTGGCGCTCCACTCGTGCGAATTGAAATCGCAATACGGGCATTTCTTCAGACACCAAGGCAGGTGGATGTAGAGCGAGAGGGGGGGCAGGCTTTGCAGCTGCAGCGTGCCGGGGCGCATCCAGTGGCGCACGTCGTTCCAGGGCGCTGCGGGCTGGGCAGGCTTTTCACCGGGCAAGCCGCCCGGCCAGGACACCGGCTGGTCGGGGGTCATGGTGCCGGCGAGAACCAGCGCTCGCGCATCAGTTCCAGCATGTGTTGCGCTGCGCGCCCGCGGTGGCTGTTGGCGTTCTTCACCTCGGTGGGCAACTCGGCGAAGGTCTTGCCAAAGGCCGGCAGAAACATGACCGGGTCAAAGCCGAAACCCTGTTCACCGATGGGCTGCGGCGTGATGAGGCCGGGCGCGCGACCAGTGGCCACCAAGGGCTCCGGGTCGTCGGCGCTGCGCAGGGCCACCAGCGTGCTCACCAGCGCTGCGCGGCGGTCCTGAATGCCCTGCATTTGTTCGAGCAAGGCGCGCACGTTGTTGTCGTCGCTTTTCGCATAACCGAACTGCGTGGCATAAAACGCCGTGTCGACGCCGGGCAGTCCGCCGAAGGCTTCGACGCACAAACCGGCATCGTCGGCCAGCGCCGGCAGGCCGCTCAACCGTGCGGCGTGGCGGGCCTTGGCCAGCGCGTTTTCCACGAAGGTGCGATGCGGCTCGGGGGCTTCGGGAATGTTCAGGTCGGCTTGCGGGACCAGCTCGATGCCCAGCGGCGCAAAGAGGGCCTGCAGCTCGGCCAGCTTGCCCTTGTTGTTCGACGCCAGGACGAGTTTCATGCCTTGTTGGTACCCAGCGTTTGCTTCTGCAGGGTCACGAGTTCGCCAATGCCCTTTTCGGCCAATGCCAGCAGCGCGTCCATCTCACGGCGCGTGAAGGCCGCGCCCTCTGCCGTGCCCTGCACTTCCACGAAATGGCCGGCGCCGGTCATCACCACGTTCATGTCGGTGTCGCAGGCGGCATCTTCCACGTACTCCAGGTCGAGCAGCGGCGCGCCTTGCAGAATGCCCACCGAGATCGCGGCCACGTGGTCCTTGATGGGCGACGCTGCGATCTTGCCGTCGGCGATCAGCTTGCTCACCGCATCGTGCGCAGCCACAAAGGCGCCGGTGATGCTCGCGGTGCGGGTGCCGCCGTCGGCCTGGATCACATCGCAGTCCAGCGAAATCGTGCGCTCACCCAACGCCTTGAGGTCGAACACCGCGCGCAGCGATCGGCCGATCAGGCGCTGGATTTCCTGCGTGCGGCCACTCTGCTTGCCTTTGGCGGCTTCGCGGTCGCTGCGGGTGTGCGTGGCGCGCGGCAGCATGCCGTACTCGGCCGTCACCCAGCCTTCGCCACTGCCGCGCTTGTGCGGTGGCACCTTCTCTTCCACCGACGCGGTGCACAGCACCTTGGTGTGACCGAACTCGATCAGCACCGAGCCCTCGGCGTGCATGGTGTAGCTGCGGGTGATGCGCACAGGGCGCAGGGCATCAACGGCCCGTTGGCCGGGTCGGGAAACTTCGCTCATGGGGAAACCTCAGGTGTTGCGTTCGGCCGTGCGGCGAATCGCTTCGTTGATCTCGGCAATCGATTTTTCGATCGCCGCGTCGTCCAGATCTTCCATGGTCGAGTCGGGTGTGCCCGACTGGATGGTGGAGGCGAACACACCGTCCTCGATGTCCTCGGTGGACACGCGGGTGCTCTGGAATTCGTCGGCCGTCTCCCACTCCATGGCGAGCACGGTCACGTTGTCGCAACGCGGGCCGCCACGTTTGAGCGCCAGCTCCACCAGCTCGGGCACGGCCTGTTCCAGCGGGCGCTTGGACAACTCAGCGGTGATCTCCTCATCGGCCACCGTCCCCCACAGGCCGTCGGAACACAGCAGCACGCGATCACCCCGCATCAGTTGCACCGGGCCCGACAGGTCAAACACCGGCTTGGCCGGTGAGCCCAGACAGGTGAACAGGATGTTGCGGTTGATGTGTTCGGTGGCCCTGCCCAGATGGGCTTGCTGCTCCATGTAGGAGTGGTCGCGTGTGCGTGTCAGCATTTCGCCGTTGCGCACCACATACAAGCGCGAGTCGCCGCAATGCACCCAGTACACGTGACCCCGCTCCATGACGGAAGCCACCAGCGTGGTGCGGGGCGTGTCCAGCATGCCTTTCTCGGCGGCGTAGCGAATGATCTGGTGGTGCGCGGCCATGAGCGCGCTGGAGAGGAACTCGGGCACTTCCCGCACGGTGGGATTGGCCGCCTTCTGAAAGTAAGCAGAAAAGGTTTGCAAGGCCAGCTGCGCGGCCATGGCGCCTTCAGGGTGTCCACCCATGCCGTCGGCCAGCACGAACAGGCCGGACTCCCGGGTGTAGGCATAGCCCATGCGGTCTTCATTGCGCTCCCGCCCACCTTGGCGGCTGATCTGATAGACCGAAAATTTCATCGAAACTTGGTGCCGGCGTTGGTGGATTTGCGCATCACCTTCTTGTTGTCCGACACGATGTTGTCGAACTGCAGCCGCATCTTTTCAGCGACCGTGAGCTTGGTGTAGCTGCGCTCTGTTTCGCGGCTGAGTTCCTTTTGCAGCGCAAACACCGACTGCGGACGCGACAAAGGATCCAGCGACATGCACCATTCGACCACTTCGATCAGGTTGTCGGAGTAAACGCCGCGCAAACGGGAGAGCGCCAGCGACAGGCGGTCCTTCTCGAGACGCTGTGGCGCATCGTTGGGGGGATAGCCCTGCATGCTGGCGTAAATGCAGGCGCCGATGGCATAGATATCGGTCCACGGACCCATGCTGGAGTCGCGCCGGTACATCTCGGGTGCCGCGAAACCGGGCGTGTACATCGGACGGATGAAGTTGCCTTCCTTGCTCAGCACTTCACGGGCAGCGCCGAAGTCGATCAACACCGACCGGTTATCGTCGGTCACAAAAATGTTGGCGGGCTTGATGTCCAGGTGCAGCATCTTGTGCTGGTGCACGATGCGCAGTCCTCGCAAAACTTCGTCGTACAGCGACCGGATGGTCGATTCGCGGAAGACCTTCTGCTTTTTCTGCTCACGCGCGGTGATGATGAATTCCTGAAGCGAAGCGCCTTCGAGAAAGTTCATGACCATGTACACGGTCTCGTTCTCGCGAAAGAAATTGAGCACGCTCACCACGGACGCGTGTGAGATTTGGGCAAGCGCCCTACCTTCTTCGAAAAAACTCTTGAGGCCCAGGCGGTAGAGCGAGAGTTTCTCGGGCTGCACCTGCGGAAGCAGCTCACCAGGGCCGCGCGAAGCGAGCGATGAAGGCAGGTATTCCTTGACGGCAACCTGCTGGCCTTCGGTGTCCACCGCCAGGTAAACAACACCGAATCCCCCGGCCGCCAGTTTGCGAACAATGCGGTAACCACCGATCACGGTGTCCGGCGGGAGCGGAGCGGGTTTGACCTTTGACATAATTCGGATGGTTTCCGGAACGCCTCGTTTTGGACCACTCAACCAGACGGGCAAAGTGCAATGGCAGTTTACAGCATGACCGGCTATGCGACGGCCCAGTTGGGTGGCCCGTCCACGGCCCCAAACGCAGAGCCGGCGCGAGATTCCAAGCCTGGCCTGGGTTTGGAAATTCGATCCGTCAACAGCCGCTTTCTCGACCTCACATTCAAGCTGCCGGACGACCTTCGGGGTTCGGAGCCCGCGCTCCGTGAGCTTCTGGGCGCACGCCTCAAACGCGGCAAGGTCGAGGTTCGCGCGTGGATCGAAGGCCGCAGCGACGCAAGCCCTCGCTCACCCAGCGCACTCGAACTGCAGAAGCTCGTGGGCCTGCAAGACAACGTGCGCGCCTGGCTCCCCACCGCAGCGCCGCTGTCGGTGGCCGAAGTGCTGGGCCTCACCTCGCGCCAGCAGGGCCATGCCGGCGAGCTCAACGAAGGACTGCAGGCGCTGGCCGAAACGGCCATCAACAACCTCATCGAAGCGCGCGAGCGCGAAGGCAAACGCCTGGCTGCGATGCTGCTCGACCGACTGGGTCAGCTTCGTCAACTGGCCAAGGATGCGCAACCGCTCATTCCGCAACTGGTCGCCCAGCAGCGTCAGCGCTTCATCGACCGCTGGAACGAGGCACTGGCCGCCGGTGGCCCATCGGCCACGGGCAACACGGTCACGTCCGACATGGCCAACGACCGTGCGCTCACCGAAGCCACCGCGTTCGCGATCCGCATCGACGTGGCCGAAGAACTGACGCGACTGGACTCGCACCTCACCGAAATCGAGCGGCTGATCAAAAAAGGGGCCGAGGTGGGCAAGCGGCTGGATTTCCTGATCCAGGAACTGCACCGCGAGGCCAACACCCTTGGTTCGAAGTCGTCCAATCTGGAGCTGACGCGCATTTCGGTGGACATGAAGGTGCTCATTGAGCAGATGCGCGAACAAGTACAAAACATCGAGTGAGCATGGAATATCCCGGAAACCTGTTCGTCGTCGCAGCCCCCAGCGGGGCCGGCAAGTCCAGCCTGGTCAAGGCTTTGATGGAACTCGACTCGCGCGTCGCGCCGTCCGTCTCGCACACCACCCGCCCACCCAGGGGACAGGAGTTGCACGGACGCGAGTACTACTTTGTGAGCAAGGAAACCTTCGATCACATGGTCATCCAGGGGTCCTTCCTTGAGTGGGCGATGGTCCACGGCAACCGCTACGGCACCTCCAAGATGGCCATTGAGCAGCGCATGGCGCAGGGCGCGGATGTGGTGCTGGAGATCGACTTCCAGGGGGCCATCCAGGTCAAGCGCATCTTCCCCAACGCGGTGCTGGTTTTCATCTTGCCGCCCAGTTGGGAAGAATTGCGGTCGCGCTTGGAGCGCCGGGCAGAAGACAGCGCCGAGGTGATCGAACTCCGCTTGCAGAACGCCGCATCCGAGGTGGCCCATGCCCGGGAGTTCGACTTCGTTATAATCAACGAGTTGTTCGAGCGGGCCCTGTTTGACCTCAAGGCCATCGTCCATGCCCAGCGGCTCAAGTTCGCCGCCCAGCGTATCGCCCGCGGCGATACCTTCAAAGCGCTCAACATCCTCTGACCCCAAGCCCGTTTACTGGAGCCCGCCCATGGCACGCATCACCGTCGAAGATTGTCTGGAAAAAATCCCCAACCGCTTTCAACTCGTGTTGGCTGCCACGTACCGCGCGCGCATGCTGAGCCAGGGTCATGCCCCGAAGATCGAAAGCAAGAACAAGCCCGGCGTGACCGCGCTGCGCGAGATCGCCGAAGGCAAGGTTGGCCTGGAAATGCTCAAGAAGGTTCCGCTCTGATCCGAGCCTGGACCTCAAAAAAAACACCGCACCGCGGTGTTTTTTTTCGCCTGCGAGTCGGCCTGTCATCATTCCCACACAGCAAAGCGCACATCGTGGGCCTTGCGCTCCACGGCATGTGCCATCACAGGCTAAAGTACCCGCATGTCCAGCCTAGCCGAGACCGGCTCACTTTTGTCTTCTGACGATCAGGCGCACCCAGCCGCCAGCGCAGCCGCGGCCAGCTTCGCCGGGCTTTTGGCCAAGCTTGACTACCTGAGCGCAGGCGATATCGAGAACATTCGGCAGGCCTACCGGTTTGCCGACGAAGCGCACCTCGGGCAGCTGCGCAAGAACGGTGATCCGTACATCACGCACCCGATCGCGGTGGCGGCCCAGTGCGCCGAGTGGAAGCTGGATGCACAGGCGCTGATGTCGGCGTTGATGCACGACGCCATCGAAGACTGCGGCGTGACCAAAGAAGAACTGGTGGAGCGTTTCGGCGCGCCGGTGGCCGATCTGGTGGACGGTCTGACCAAGCTGGAGAAGCTGGAGTTCGACACCCGCGAGCAGAACCAGGCCGAGTCGTTTCGCAAGATGCTGCTGGCCATGGCCAAGGACGTGCGGGTCATCCTGATCAAGCTGGCTGACCGCACCCACAACATGCGCACCATGGGCGACATGCCGCGCAGCAAGTGGCAGCGCATCAGCAGCGAGACGCTGGAGATCTATGCACCGATCGCGCACCGGCTGGGCTTGAACTTCACCTATCGCGAACTGCAGGATCTGGCGTTCCGCTTCCTGCACCCCTGGCGCTACGAGGTGCTGTCCAAGGCGCTCAACAAATCCCGCAACCGCCGACGCGATCTCATCTCGCGCGTGCAGAAGGAGGTGGAGGCTGTGTTCGCCCACCAGGGGATGAGCGTGCGCATCATGGGCCGCGAGAAGACGCTGTATTCCGTCTACCGCAAGATGGACAACAAGCACCTGTCGTTCTCGCAGGTCACCGATGTCTACGGCTTTCGCATCGTCGTGCCCGAGCTGACCGACTGCTACACCGGGCTGGGCGTGCTGCACCAGTTGTACAAACCGTTGCCCGGCAAGTTCCGCGACTACGTGGCGATTCCCAAGGTCAATGGCTACCAGTCGCTGCACACCACCTTGATCGGTCCGTTCGGCACCAACATCGAATTCCAGTTGCGCACGCACGCCATGGATGTCGTGGCCGAATCCGGTGTCGCGGCGCATTGGCTCTACAAGGCCAGCGAACCGGGCAGCGACATGTCGCAACGCCTGGGCACGCAATGGCTGCAGTCGCTGCTCGACATCCAGCAGGAAACGCACGACGCCGGCGAGTTCTGGGACCACATCAAGATCGACCTCTTCCCCGATGCGGTCTACGTGTTCACACCCAAGAGCAAGATCATGGCGCTGCCTCGCGGGGCCACGGTGATGGACTTCGCCTACGCCATCCACAGCGACGTGGGTAACCGCACGGTCTCGGCCCGAATCAATGGCGAGCAGCGCCCGCTGCGCACCGAGCTGGCCAACGGCGACGTGGTGGAAGTCATCACGGCCGAGAGCGCCGAACCCAACCCGGCCTGGCTTTCGTTCGTGAAGACCGGGCGGGCGCGCTCCAAGATCCGCCACCACCTCAAAACCCTGGCGCAGGAGAAGTCGCACGAGCTGGGCGAGCGCATGCTGAGCCAGGCGCTTCGTTCCGAGGGTCTCTCCGCCCTGCCAGCCGAAGACGGCGAATACCAGAGCACCTGGGAAAAATTGCTGCGGTTCACCGGCAACAAGACACGCGATGAGCTGCTGTCGGACATCGGCATGGGCAAACGCATCGCCAGCATGGTGGGCAAGAAACTGGCGGTGCTGTTGTCTGAAATGGGGCTCAAGCCCGATGCGCTGCTGATCAGCACCGAGCGCTACGCGAGTGGCCGAGACGAATCGGCCTCACAAGGCGTGGTCACGCTCGATGGCAGCGAAGGCCTGTCGGTGCAGTACGCGCCCTGTTGCAAGCCCATTCCGGGCGATCGCATCGTGGGCTACCTGGGCCGCGGCGAAGGCTTGGTCGTGCACGCCGAAGATTGTCCAACCGGCAAGCGCCTGTTGCTGCGCGACAGTGAGCGGTTCCTGGAGGTGGAATGGGCCGACGAACCTGTGCGCTCGTTCGAGACCACGGTCGTGGTGACTGTCACCAACGGCAAAGGCGTGCTGGCGCGCGTGGCTTCCAGCATTGCGGCAGCCGAGGCCGACATCACGCACGTGGACATGGGCGACGAACCCGCCCAGACCGCCACCGACATCCGCTTCTCGGTCTCGGTGCGAGACCGCCAGCACTTGGCCGATGTGTTGCGCAGCCTCAAGCGCACCGCCTCGGTGATCAAGGCACAGCGCTTCAAGCCCGTCAAGGCCTGATCAGGTGCTGCTCAGGGGTGCGGGGTAGCTCACCGACAGCACCTCCAGCTCTTGAACGCCGCCGGGCACAACCAGGCGAACCACCTCGCCCACCTTGGCCTTGAGCAGGGCACGCGCCACGGGCGACACCCAGCTGATCTGACCCTGAGAGCTGTCGGCTTCGTCCACGCCGAGGATGGTGACGGTGGTTTCAAGGCCGGTGTCGTCGACGTAGGTCACGGTCACGCCAAAAAACACCTGGTCGCCACCGTGGTGCAGCGAGGCATCGACCACCTCGGCCATTTCCAGCCGGCGCGTGAGAAAGCGGATGCGCCGGTCGATCTCGCGCAGGCGCTTCTTGCCATAGAGGTAGTCACCGTTTTCCGACCGGTCGCCATTGCTGGCAGCCCAGTGCACGATCTCGACGATCTTGGGCCGCTCGTCGTCGATCAGGGTGAAAAGCTCGGCACGAAGGCGGTCGTAGCCGGTGCGGGTGATGTAGTTCTTCCCTCCCGGCACCGGCGGCGGTGCCGGTAGCTCGTCGTCTTCGTCCTGATCCGATTCTTTGGTGAATGCCTTGCTCATGGTGAGCCTTTCGCTGGCGGCCTGCGCGTTTTCAGGGGCAGAAATGAAAAAACCCTGCAGCTTGTGGCTACAGGGTTTTTTGTTTGGTGCGGCTGGCAGGAATTGAACCCACGACCCCTTGGTTCGTAGCTACCAGATCATATTTAAGTTGTTGATTTATATAGGCTCTCTGACCGTCCAATGTACCAAAACTACTCTGTTTAGACATGTATTTCAGAGCCCAGTCCCGCAAAAGTCCCGCAGAGAAATTGCGTGCGAAGACACATCGACCAATTTCTGCGAACGGGGCGCAGACGTTTTCTGTAGCGTGAGCAGTCGCCCGGTGAGAGTTGTGAAGCGACAAAAATGCGCTCGCTCCTTCTGAGCTGTCGGGGAGATAAGTGTTAATAACTATATCTTATCGTGGCCAAGAAAGGGCTCGAAGGAGGAGACACTCTGCTCTGCTTTTTCAAGTTGCTAAGGTCGAACTGCATCGTAAGGTTTGAGGCATCGGTTGCACAACAACGGGTTGAACCGAGGACGCATGTCCGCGCTACCATCAGCGCGCCCCCAGTTCGTCACAGACGGCAAGTCATCTCGTTGACTTTGAGATCGAAATAAGAGATTTGGTGGGCAAGCATTTCCTCTCTCAACAGTGGACCGAAGCTGCCCGATCGGGCCTAGTTAGCAATTTGATGCTCGACCAATCCCCTGACTCTCGGGCAGTCGCGTCCCCATAAAGGAACAGCAGAAACTGCCTTCATCCGAGATTCGTTCAAGCCTGCGTCTGGTTCTTTTGCTGCCTTTCCCCCTGCCCCCTCGGTGGAACGGAACGAGCCTCAAGGTACTGTCAGCTGGGCCCATTGCAGTCGTTGGCCTGTATTCCAGAAAGGCGGACATTCAGCTGCCTCAGCTACAGCAGGGCCAGACGTTGCCTGAACGGTTCAACGAAATCGCTTTTGCAGACGACGACGCGCTACCGTTGGACATTTGTCAGTCGCAGCACAATGTTTCGCAAGTGCAGGTGAATCGCTTTCCATTGTCCGGCCATGGGTGGCCCCGCAATGTGGTGTGAGCACTTCAACATGGTGAGATCACGCAGGTGATGCGCGTGATTACACCCTTGAAGGCGACACCGATAAATTCTGCTGCCGCTGCATGTGGATGAAGAGCATTCTCATTGGTTCAGGTCCAGATGTGCGCTCCTTCATCAGCGCTGCGGCCTGCGCATCAACCGGTAGACCACCGGCACCACCAGCAAAGACAGCAGCGGCGCGCTGATCATCCCGCCGATCATGGGCGCTGCAATGCGCTGCATCACCTCGCTGCCGGTGCCCATGCCCCAAAACAATGGCAGCAACCCGGCCACGATGGTGGCTACCGTCATGGCCTTGGGCCGCACGCGTAACACCGCGCCTTCGCGAATGGCCTCCAGCAACGACAGTTCATCTGTGCGACCGGCGTCCAGCCGCTCCTGCCACGCCTGCTTGAGGTAGATCAGCATGATCACGCCGAACTCGGCCGCCACACCGGCCAGCGCAATGAAACCCACCACGCTGGCCACCGACAGGTTGTGCCCGAGCAGCCAGAGAAACCACACACCCCCCACCAGGGCAAACGGCAGCGTGGCCATGATCAGCAGCGCTTCATCAAAGCGGCGGAAGATCAGATACAGCAGCACGAAGATGATCAGCAGCGTGACCGGCACCACCAGCTTGAGCTTGGCCGTGGCCCTTTCCAGGAACTCGAACTGCCCCGACCACGACACCGAGTAGCCGGCGGGCAAAGCCACCTGCCCGGTCACTGCGCGCTGCATGTCCAGCACCGCGCCGCGCAGGTCGCGCCCGCGAATGTCCACGTACACAAACCCGGCCAGGCGCGCGTTCTCGCTGCGCAGCATGGGCGGCCCGTCCGAGACGCGCAGGTCGGCCACGTCGGACAAGACCAGGCGCTGACCACCCGGTGCCACGATGGGCAGCGCGCGCAGCTCAGGGAGTGAGTCGCGCAGCTCGCGCGGGTAACGCAGGTTGATCGGGAAACGTTGCAGACCCTCCACTGTTTCGCCGATGTTCATGCCACCGACACCGCCGGCCACGATGTCCTGCACGTCGGCGATGTTCAGGCCGTAACGCGCCGCGTCGCTGCGGCGAATGTCCACGTCGATGTAGCGGCCACCCGTCAACCGCTCGGCCAGTGCGCTGCTCACGCCGGGCACGTCCTTCACCGCCTTTTCGATCTCACCCGTCAGGCGGTCGATGGTGGCCAGGTCGGGCCCGGCCACCTTCACACCCACAGGGCTCTTGATGCCGGTGGCCAGCATGTCGATGCGGTTGCGGATCGGGGGCACCCAGATGTTGGACAGACCCGGCACGCGCACGGTGCGGTCGAGCTCTTCGATCAGCGCTTCCGGCGTGAGGCCCGCGCGCCATTGATCACGCGGCTTGAACTGGATCGTGGTCTCGAACATCTCCAGCGGCGCCGGGTCGGTGGCGGTTTCGGCGCGTCCAGCCTTGCCGTACACGCTCTGCACCTCGGGAATGGTCTTGATCAGCCGGTCGGTCTGCTGCAGCAGTTCGGCTGCCTTGGAGGCCGAGAGGCCGGGCAGCGCCGTGGGCATGTAGAGCAGATCGCCCTCGTCCAGCGGCGGCATGAATTCGCTGCCCAGCTGGCGCAGCGGCCAGATGCTGGCCACCAGCACCAGTGCTGCCACCACCAGCGTGAGCTTCGGCGCTTTCAGCACAACATCCAGCACCGGGCGGTACAGCGCAATGAGCGCGCGATTCAGCGGGTTGGCCGTCTCCGCCGGAATACGCCCGCGGATCAGGTAACCCATGAGCACCGGGATCAGCGTAACCGCCAGCCCGGCAGACGCTGCCATGGCGTAGGTCTTGGTGAAGGCCAGCGGCGCGAACAACCGGCCTTCCTGCGCCTCCAGTGTGAACACGGGGATGAAGCTCAACGTGATGATGAGCAGCGAGAAGAACAGCGCCGGGCCGACCTCGGTAGCGGCATCACCGATCACCTTCCAGCGTGGCTCGCCCTGCAGCGTTTCGCCCGGGTGCTGGTGCGCCCAGCGCTCCAGGTGCTTGTGGGCGTTTTCGATCATCACGATGGCCGCGTCCACCATGGCGCCGATGGCAATCGCGATGCCGCCCAGCGACATCACGTTGGCGTTGATGCCCTGCTGCTGCATCACGATGAAGGCCATCAACACGCCCAGCGGCAGCGACACGCTTGCCACCAGCGCGCTGCGCAGGTGAAACAGAAAGGCCAGGCACACCAGCGCCACCACGATGAACTCCTCCAGCAGCTTCTCGCCAAGGTTCTTCACCGCGCGTTCAATCAGGCCTGAGCGGTCGTACACCGGCACGATATCCACGCCCGCCGGCAGGCTGCGATGCAGCTCGGTCAGTCGGGTCTTCACCGCTTCGATGGTCTGCAATGCGTTCTTGCCCGAGCGCATGACAACCACACCGCCCACGGCCTCGCCTTCGCCGTTGAGCTCACCAATACCGCGCCGCATCTCGGGCCCGGTCTGCACCCGCGCCACGTCGCCCAGGCGAACCGACACACCACTGGCGCTGGTGATCAAAGGAATCGCGCGGAAGTCGTCGAGGGTCTTGAGGTAACCATTGGCGCGCACCGCGTACTCGGCCTCGCCCAGCTCCAGCACCGAACCCCCGGCCTCCTGATTGCCGCGCGCCACCGCGTCGGCCACCATCGTTTGCGTGACACGGTACGCGGCCATCTTGTCGGGGTCGAGCACGATCTGGTACTGCTTGACCATGCCGCCCACGCTGGCGACCTCGGCCACATCGGGCACGGTCTTGAGTTCGAAACGAATGAACCAGTCTTGCAGGGCCCGCAGCTTCGCCACGTCCTGACCGCCCGTGCGGTCGATCAGTGCGTACTGGTAGATCCAGCCCACGCCTGTGGCGTCGGGCCCCAGCGATGAACTCGCCCCGCGCGGCAGTCGGGCCTGAACCTGGTTGAGGTACTCCAGCACGCGAGAGCGGGCCCAGTACGGGTCCACCGCGTCTTCAAACAACACATAGACAAAGCTGTCACCAAACATCGAGAAGCCGCGCACTGCGCGAGCGCCCGGCACCGACAGCATGGTGGTGGTCAGCGGGTAGGTGACCTGGTTCTCCACGATCTGCGGCGCCTGCCCGGGCCAGGTGGTACGGATGATCACCTGCGTGTCGGAGAGGTCGGGCAGCGCGTCCAGCGGCGTGCGCTGCAGGGCCACCACACCCCAAGCGCTGATCAGCGCCGTGGCCAGCAGCACGAGGAAGCGGTTGGCGATGCTCCAGCGGATCAGGCCGGCGATCATTTGCGCGGCTCCGGTGCCACTCGCTGCAGGCTAGTAATGCGCGGCACATCGCCGTCCTGCATCTCAAACTCGATCTGCAGGCGGTCCCCCGCTTCCAGATCGCGTGGCTGCTGCGCGCGCGGCGGCAGCTTGAAGTCCATCTGCATCTGCGGCCACTTCAGCGCCGCAATGGGTGGGTGCGTGAGCGTGACCGTGTCGCCGCTGAGTGCGTCGATCACTGCGTCGGTGGTGTAGCGCTGAGCCTTTGGTGCGGGCTCCTGGTTGAGCCGCGCCTCCAGCCCGCGCAGGCTGGCTTCGGAGTCGATCAAAAACTGGCCCGAGAGCACCACGCGCTGCCCCATTTGAAGACCTGCGCTGATCTCGGTCTGGCCACCCACCTCCAGACCCGCGGTCACCTCCATCGGACGGAAGCGCCCGCCGTCCTCGGCCACCATCACCACACTGCGGCGCCCGGTGTGGATCACCGCGTCGCTGGGCACTAGCAGCGTGGCCGCGGCCTTGGGGCGGTCCAGCTGCATGCTCACCAGCATGCCCGGCACCAGCCGCCCCTGCGGGTTGGCCAGCTCGACCCGCGCGCGGATGGTGCGTGTGACGGCGTCCACCTCGGGCAGCAGCGCCTGCACCTGGCCCTCGAACGTCTGGCCCGGCGCACCGGGGCTGGTGGTGCGCACGCGCGCACCCGGCTGCAGCAGCCCTGCCTGGCTCTCGGGCACTGCCCCCTCGGCCCACACGGTGCGCGTGCCCTGCAGGCGCATCAGCGTCATGCCCGGCATCACGGTGGCGCCTTCGCGCACCATGAGTTCGCTCACGATGCCGGCGATGGGCGCGGTCAGCGTGAAGCGCGGCTGCACTGCGCCTGATGCCACCACGCGCTGGATGTGCGCCGGTGTCATGCCCGCCTGGCGCATGCGCTGGCGCGCGGCATCCTGCAGTGCGTCGGAGCCATCGCCCTTGAGGCGCGCCAGCGCCAGGTACTCCTCCTGCGCGGCCACCCAGTCGGGCACGTACAGCTCGGCCAGAGGCGCACCGGCCGCCACGCGGTCCAGAGCGGCTTTCACATACAGCTTTTCCACGAAGCCCATGGCACGCGAACTCAGCTCCACACGGTCGCGCTCGTTCCAGACCACGTTGCCCACCGCCGTCACCTTGGACACCAGTGATCCCTCCACCACCGGCGCCGTGCGAAGGCCGAGGTTTTGCTGAATGCGCGGGCTCACCGTGACGCTGCTGGTGTCCGCCGAATCGCCTCCGGCGTAACGCGGCACCAGCATCATGTCCATGAACGGCGACTTGGCCGGTGCCTCGAAGTTCTTGCCCGGCACCATGGGATCGTGGTAGTTCAGGATCCGCCGGCCTGTGGCCGGGTCCACGTCACCCGCCTTGAGCGATTCGCGGATGTGCCGGCGCGTGGCTTCCTCGCCCTGCGGGATGGTCCACAGCGACGGGTCGTCGCTGGCGGATTGCACTGCCACCGGTTGTGGTGCTGACGTGGTGTGGCCTATGCCCTGCTGCATGCCCAGCCACCAGGCGCCACCGCCCACGGCAACGAGCGCAACCACGGCGGTCAGCGCGAATAGCGCGTTTTTCTTGTTCATGGTGTCACCCCATTGGTGGTGTCGGGGACGAGGTAGGTGAGTTGCGCCCACAGGCCAGCGGTTTCACGCTCCAGCGAAAGGCGCTCGAGCGCCAGGTTCAGAGCATCGCGGCGCGCCTGCAGCACGGGGCCCAGATCTTCGCGCCCGCCCCGGTAAGCGGCAAGCGCCACCTCAACACGCTGCGCAGCAAGCGGCTGACGCTGAGCATCCAGGAAGGCCAAGCGGTCCAGCCCGGCACGCCAGTCTTGCCGCCAGCGTTGCACTTGCAGCACACGCTCGCGGGTCTGCTCTTCGCGCTCGGCCTCGAGCTCATTCATGCGCGCCAGGCGTGCAGCGAGTTCGCGTTGCTGACGCTGCGGCCTGTCCCACTGCAGCGGCACCGACACGCCAATCGTCACCATGTTGGAGAGCTGCGAGCCGCGCTGGCTGAACATGATCTCGACGCTCCAGTCGGGCTTGAGCTCCTGACTCGCCAGTTCAGCCTCGGCCCGGGCAACGGCCTCGCGGGCCTGCAGCGCCACCAGATCAGGCAGGTTGCGCAATGGGTTCGCTTCAGCGATCGCTGCGGTGGTCTGCTGCAGCGGCGGTGGATCGGCCAGCGGCTGGTCGGGCGGCCCACCGGTGAAGCGCGCCAGCGTGAGGCGGGCGTTGGTGCGCTCGGCCTGCGCGCCGATCAGGCCCTGCTCGAGTTGCGCGAGCGATTCGCGCGCCATCAGTGCATCTGCACCAGAGCCGCGCCCACCGCGCAGTGCTGCATCGGTTGTCTGCACCAGCACAAGCGCCTCAGTGATCTGCGCCTGCAGCAACAACAGCCGCTGCTCCTGGGTGCGGCGCTCCAGCCAGGCCTGCGCCACCTCGGTACGCAACTGGGCCGCCCGCTGCGCTCGTTCGCTCAACGCCGCGTCGGCCTCGCGCTCGTAGCGCTCCCCCCGCGCGCGGCGCTTGTCCGCGTCGGGCAAGGTCTGCATGAGGGCGATCGAGCGCATGGTCATGAAATCGCGCGTGGTGCTGAAGCGCTCAGGCCCATTCACCGGCAGGTTGTCCAGCGACAGGCGCAGCACCGGGTCGGGCCGCTGCGCTGCCGCCACCGCCATCTCGCGCGCGCCTTGCGCGGCGGCGGTTGATGCGTCGAGGCTGCGCGAGCGGGCCACGGCTGCGCTCACCGCAGCGCTCAGGCTAAGGGGTTCATCTGCGGCAGCCGTCGGGAGCACCGCGAGCAGGCCAGCGAGGGCCAGCACGGCGCGTGCAAGAAAAAGCGAAGGATGTTCCATGTCTGAGCTCCGGAGCAGGCACGCCCGGGCCCAAAAGCCCTGCCAGCGCGCGAAAGCAGCGCCACCGGTGGGCGGGCTGCACTGTGCGGGGAATCAGACGGAAGTGGGTGGGCGCCAGTGGCGCATGGTCGTACCCGGAGGAAGGGTGCGCCAAGCGGGAGGCTCAGGATCCTGAGTAACGGGAGTTCTGGCAGCGAGGGATGGGAACGTCGGCATGCCAGCAGCGGGTGCCGCGCAACTCTGAACGCTCTTGCAGGACTGACCCGTGCGTTCAAAGGTGGCCATGTCGTTGCAGCAATCGTCCATGGCCAGGGACTCTGCCATCTCGCCGGCTTCGTCCGCCATGGCCATCATGCCCTGCATAGGGCATGGCGACGAAGGCAGCTGCCACGCCGCGAACACCTGCAAGGGCAGCAGCAGACATAGGACAAGGACGACCAAGCGACGCATAGTCCGATTCTAGAGGGTGTGCGCCTACGGCGACGATGATTCTGACCACCAACTCTCTGTCGGATAGGAGAGTCAGCTGCGAGTACTGATCACCAGCCAGTGGTTGTCCAGGCGCACACCCGCAGGCAGCCCGAGTGGATCGGTCGTGGTGTCGCTCAGCGCGCTGGCTCGGCCCGCCGCCCACCAGCCGTTGGCCGTGTTGCCCAGTGCACAGGCTTCCTGCAGCGGCTCGCTGCGCTGCCACACACCGCGCGCATCAAACCAGGCCAGGTGGTGGGCGCGTGTGCAGCTCACCAGAAAACCACCGCCGGGTCGAGCGCAGATGTCGCCGCCGTAGCCAACCAGCGCAGGCTGCTCGCGCGCGGTCTGCAAGCCCAGGCCGTCCCACACCGCCAGCACCGGCGCGGCTTGCCGTGCCTGCGCGTCGTCGTGCTCGGCCTGCAGCGCAATGCCCACGCGCTCGGACACCGGGTCCCACGCCAGGTGGCGGACGCTCAGGCGAGGATCGGGCAGGCGCCACTGGCCCAACACCCGGCCTGTGTGGCCGTCCAGCGCCACCAGCGAAGCGTCCATGCGGTCCAGCTCGCGTTTGGCGCGCCCGGTCTCGGGCTGGGTCGGAATGCCGCCATTGGCCACCAGCAAACTGCCGGCTGGCACGTCGCCCACGCGTGCGGGCAACACCAGCATCTCGTGCGGGTCCATGCCCTGGGTGGCAAACGCGGCGGTTCGTGCCAGCGTGTGCGCATTGCGCAGCGCCACGCGTCCCTGCCCGCTGTCGCGGTCGGTCTCGGTGGTCCAGAGCGTCTGGCCATCCGGGCTGGACATCACATGGCCGTTGAAGCGGTGGTCGTCTTCAATCCACTGCCATTGCGTGGCGCCTGTTCGGGGGTGCCAGCGCACCAGCCAGTCACCCGGGCGGCGCGCCATGGCCAGCACACTGCCGCTGGCCTCCACGAACAGGCCGTGGGCGCGCGTGGGCAAGGCCAGTCGATGCACCACGCAGGCCCCGTCGGCGGCCAGATCGATCAAGCCAATGCACTGCTCTTCGTCCGATTGCCACGCCGCGAGCAGGCGCGTGGTGCGGTCGTTTGAGGCCATGGCTCCACCGGGCAGGCAAAGCCCCAAGGCCAGCGCACCGAGCCAGCGCCGCCGCGCCTGGTCAACCGTTTCAATCACCGTCGGCATTTGAGAAACCCAGCGGAATGTCCAGCGAGCTGGCCACCTCGTTCTGGAACAGCAGGTTCAGCGATTTCAACGCGGTGGCGGCGTTCAGCACGGAAGCGGCGCGGGTCGGGTCGGCGCTGGCCATGGCGGCGTCGGCCTGTGCCAGCGCGGCGCTCCAGCGGGCGGCCAGCGAGATTTCGCCCTTGCCCATCAGGATCGCTTCGATCGGCACCAGCGCCTGGCCCGGCTGCGGGGGTGCGCGGCGCTGCGCCGGGGTCACGCCGGCCTGTTCGCGCAGCGCCTTCCACTGGGTCTGCCAGCTCGCCGCATCGCTGCCGCTGGCCAGCCGCGCGTAGGCCGGACGTTCGTTGGCGGGCGCTGCTTTCAACGGTTTTTCCATCTGCGCCCAGCGCAGTTGCTCCAGCCCACCGAGCCACTGGTTGATCCACTCCGCCATGCCCTTGCCCGAGGCCTCGGCGTCTTCGTCCCAGTCTTGCGCGGAGATACGCGCCTCGGCTTGCACCAGAGCCTGCGCTTCGCGCTCCACATCTTTCGCCACCTCTTGCGCAAAGGCGCAGGCCGGTGTGGCGGGCGCGGCGGGTCGTGTCCACAACAGCCATTCGAGCGCGGGCAGGCCCTTGGCCGGCGTGCCCACCAGTTGCATGGCGTCTTCCCCTTGCGGCGCACGCGCGATGGCACGCTCGACCAACGCCGGGCGCACCGGCCAGAAGTCGATCTGGCGCTGCGAACGCCGCTCCAGCACCGCGCCGGTGGCCACGCTGGAGAGCGCCTCCCACGCTTGCAGCGTGCCCTGCCACTGCAGACGCAGCGCTGGCAACGCCGCGGAGCCGCCGCAGTAGGCCACGGTCTGCGCGGTCAATGCGGTGGCCGCTTGCGCAAACGCCTGTGCGCGCGGCAGCAGCGTGTGGCGGTGCAGCCCCTGCATGGCGTGGGCCGCGTTGTAAACCGGAAAGGCCACCACCGGGGTGGCGGGCCCGGTGGTCTGGGCATGAACCTGCGTCAGGGCCAGGCACAGGCCGAGGCCTGCGTTGAATCGGTTCCAGATGGTCACAGCGACTCCACAAATTTCACCAGCGCGTTACGCTCGGGTGGTTTCATTTTCAGCACCTGCTGTTTGCTGGCCTCGGCTTCACCGCCGTGCCAGAGGATGGCTTCCAGCACGCCGTCGGCACGACCGTCGTGCATCAACCGGGTGTGCCCATTGACATCGCGAATCAGACCAATGCCCCACAAGGGTGGTGTTTTCCATTGCCGGCCGTTGGCCAGAAAGTCGGGTCGTCCGTCGGCCAGCGCATCGCCCATGTCGTGCAGCAGCAAGTCGGTGTAGGGCCAGATGGTCTGCCCTTGCAAGGCCTTGCTGGTGAGGCGCGGAAACGGGCCCTCGGCCGTGGTGTACGAAGGCCGGTGGCACACCGCGCACTGCGCTTGCGCAAACAGCCGCTGGCCCTGCAGCACCTCGGGGTCGCGCACGTTGCGCCGGGCCGGTGGCGCCAGAGTGGCCTGGTAAAAAACCACCTGCTCCAGCATCTCGTCTTCCAGCTCGGGCTGACCGTCGCTGGAGCCGTTGGGCGCGGCCAGGCAGTCTTTCTGCGCCGGTGTGCAGGTCTCCGCCGGGAACAGGCGCGAGGTGATGCCGATGTCGCCGTGGAACGCGCCCGCGGTCTGGTGCGCCAGTGTGGCCACATTGGCTTTCCAGCCAAAGCGCCCCAGCATCTCGCGCTGCGCAAAGGCGTCCCACACCCGGTTGGGCTGGCCTTTGATGGCACCCGGCAGCGCGGCCTGGCTCGCCGCGTTGGCCACGATGTCTTTCTCGGCAATGGCCTCCAGCAGGCCCACGCCCATGATCTGCGGCGCGATGCGCGGGCTCATCAAAGTGCCGGGCACCAGCGGACCATAGGCCAACTGGCGCAGCGTGTACTGCGGCTGCTGCAGCGTGTAGCGCGTGCCGTCGGCAAAGCGGCCCTGGATGGGTTTCCAGCGCATGGCCACCTCGCCCTCGGGCTTCACGTTCTGAATGGCCGCGATGTTGAACTGGTCGCCGTACACCGGCTCGTGCTTCGGACCACCGTGCGCGTCCACACCGGGCACCGAGAGGCGGATCAAGAGGGCCAGCGGCTGCTCGTCGGACAAGCCCTTGCGCCATGGCGGCGGCTCACCGCGGCCGTCGAACAGGTGGCAGCCACCACAAGAGCGCGCCAGGAAGTGCGGGCCCAGCCCGTCGCGCGCGGTGGTGGAGGCCGGTGCCTCGACCCAGTTGCGTTTGAAGAACGAGTTGCCGATGAAAAACCGCGTGCGCTCCTCGTCGGTCAGGTTGGCCGCCGGATGTGAAAACGCGTTTTTGCCGTTGGCGAACACCGTGGTCTCGCCGCCCGTTTTTTCGCCCAGCGGATCGCTGGCACCGGGTGCAGCCTGCAGCCCGGCGTGGATGAAGGCGCCCAGCCCGGCGATGGCCACCACGGCCCCCACCCAGGCCGCACGGTTCACGGCTGCACCAGCGTGAGTTTGCTGATGCCCACCGCGTTGGCCGCGGCCACGATGTCGTTGGACTGCGCGGTCAGGCTGGCGATGGTTTTTTCGATGCTCACGCGACCGGGCGCGTCTTTCGCACCGGCGATGGCGCGGTCGAACGGCGCGGGAATCGCTTCAGCCGCCTTCACCGAGCCGCTGATCTGCTGCGAGGTCTTGCCGGCCAGCGCGGTGTTTTTCGCGGCCACCAGATCGCGCAGGCTCGGGCCTTGCAGCGTGCTGCCGTCCACCCGCACAAAGCGGCCCAGCCACACGTTTTCAATGCCCTTGGCGTTGGTCACCGCGTCGCGGTGCGTGTTGTCCGAGAAGCAGCTGTGTTCGTCTTCCTGGTCCTGGCTGGCCAGGGCCACTTCGAGGCGCTCACCGGCGAGTTCACCGCGCGAGAGCGAGCCCAGTGACACGAACATCTTGCGCAGCGACTCGTTGCCACCCTTCTCGAACTTGGCGCGGTAGTTGGCCTTCTGGCCCGGTGCCCAGGCTTTCACCAGACCGGAGAGATCATCCACCAGCAGTTCGGTGACCACGTTCAGGTACTGGCGGCGGCGGTCGGCGTTGGGTGCCTTGCCGTCCACAAAGTCTTCAAAGCTGCGGTTGCCCGGGCCAGTCTCGGAGAGGTCTTGCCCCCAGAGCATGAATTCGATCGCGTGCCAGCCGGTGGCGATGTTCTCTTCGCCACCGCGCTCGTTCAGGCCGGACAGCGCTTTTTTGCTGATGGCCTGCTTGCGGTTGTTCACCAGCCCGGCGGCTTTTTTGCCGTTCACGCTGTCCACATACGACTCGTCCATGGGCCAGGCGTTGATGCGGCCTTCGGGGCCGTCGTCGTTGTCGATCGGGCCGCCGTAGAAGCGGAAGGCCTCGGTCTGGCCGTAGTACTCGCGCGCCATCAGCCAGGCCTTGCGGGCTGCGGCCTGCGTGTCGGCCGAGGGAGCAGCGGTGAAGGCCTTTATGGCGTCCTGCAGGGTGACCGCTGTGGTCAGAACGTCCTGATAGTTGGCGTGCACCAGCGTGGCGTAATGCCCGGCCACGCTGGCGGGCGTGGCGGCGGTCTGGGCCTGGGCGGAGAGTGCCAGACCAAGAATGGCGGCGGCTAGGTTAGCTTTGAGGTGCATGAGTAAGGGCTCGCGTGAGGTGCAATGAGAAGTTGCTCTCAAGATTAACGCAAATGCGAATGATTTGCATAAAATCCCTAGTTTTTGTGGGTTCGTCGAGCACAACTTACCCTGCCGCTAATTTGACGTCCCGATCTGAAAGTCGAGGCCCAGGTGGCTAATCCGACAACCGTTCGAACTCGATCCAGATTTTTCTGGCGCACGAGATGCGCCCCAGCGTGCGCCATTTTTGTCGCGTCCTTCCCCAACTGGCGCACCTGCTGTGTCTGAGTCGCCGACACAGCCCCCCAGGCTATCCTCCCGTAACTTCACGGCCCATCCCTATGGATGGAGAATGCAAGGATCAATGCAATCGACAAGCCCCTACCAACCCGCCTTCACAGCAAGCCATTCCGACAACGTCATGTTCGCCATTCCGGCGAAGATGAAATGCTGGTCGATGACCAACGAGGAGAACACGATGTATGGATTCAACACAACACTTAGACTTTCGTTTGACGAAACCATTGAGCGCGTCCTGACTGCCCTCAAAGTGGAGGGCTTTGGTGTGCTCAGCGATATCGACGTGCAATACGCGATGAAGGAGAAACTGGGCGTCGACATGCCGCCCTACCGCATCCTGGGTGCCTGCAACCCACCGTTGGCATACAGGGCCTTGCAGGCAGAGCCCGATATCGGCTTGCTACTGCCCTGCAACGTGGTTGTGCGCTAGGACGGTGAACGCCACGTCACGGTGGCGTTCATCGATCCGCTGGTGATGATGGAGATAGTCGACAAGCCTGAGGTGCTCGCTGTGGCAAAAGACGCCGGGCAGCGACTGCGTCGGATTTGCGATTCTCTGATTCATTGAGAGATAGACCTTGACACCCCAGCAAGCCAGTTTGGGTGACACACACCTTCAAGTGGTAGCAGGCTCTGTCGGCTTAGATAGAAGTCGGTACGCGACAAGAGCACCTATCTCTCCAACGGCGAGTGCTGTGAAACGAAGCAGTCGTAACAGCCCAGCAGATCCAGGCTGTCCATAACGAATGACTCAAGTAGTGAGCACCTCGCATCATCTGTACCCAACCCAAAAGAAGACCGATTGTCACTGTAAGAATCAACCACCATCTCGCTGCTCGAGGTGCACTTTCGCGCAAAGCGAACCAACCGGCCAGGAACCCAAACGCGCTTGAAGCGTGCCCAGCCGGAAAGCAACCTCCGGGTCCACCGTCGCCGTAGCCAAGCAGCCAGTGCGGCACGTACTGCGCTTCTCCGCCAAACTCGACCAGTGACCATGGGCAACTTGTCGAACTCGCCTGCTTGAGCAGAGGGATCAAAGTCACGCACAACAGAATGCTTCCAACCATCCAGATTCGATCTCTTTGAGAAACCGAGCGCAGGACTGGAACCGATACCCTAATGCTCAAGACCGCATAGGCAAGCACCCCCAGCGCCACGGCGCGTGCTCCGCCGTGAAGCACGCCTCCTGTGAGCCAGTGATTGCGCCATGGAAATCCTTGAGAACTTCCACACAAGCGAGCAAGTGGCAAGTCGAGTCTGCTCAGCTCCCAAAGCATCAGCAGCATGAGCAGAACACATACACCAACAGCGTCACGCAACGCAGCCTGTTTACAAGCATCCAGTTCGAATTTTGAGAATGCCATTGTGTCTGTGCACTTATCCAGGCCTGCATCCCGCAGAGATATCGAGTTTGCGTTCGTACACGCTGGTCTGCACCTGCAACAGGCCCAGTACCGTGTGAAACAACTCGTCGTGTCCCCATGGCTGGGTTGTTTTCCCTCTCAAACAGGTTTGATCCAGTTCAAAGCTTTTTGTGAATCCCGTCGACAGCCACCACACCATGGGAACCTTGATCTGAACGTCGGGTGCAATGGCGTACGGTACGCCGTGAAGGTACAAGCCACTCTCGCCCAGTGACTCCCCGTGGTCGGACACGTAAATCAAGGCCGTGTCGAACGAGCGTTCCTGTTGTTTCAGAAAGCCGATCGTCTTGGCCAGTATGTGGTCTGTGTACAGCAAGGCGTTGTCATAGGCATTGACGATCTCCTCCTTGGTGCATTTTCGAAGCTCGCCCGTGTCACATGTCGGAGAGAAGCGCCTAAACGCATCGGGGTATCGCTTGTAGTACGTCGGCCCATGGTTGCCAAGCATGTGCAAAACGACCACCAGGTTGCCATTTGCATCCCGTGCGACCGTGTCCAGACCGCTCAGCAAGGCGTCATCCAGGCACCGACCGTCAACGCACAGTTCGGGCAACTGAGCAGGATCAATCTGCTGGGTGGGAAGACCATCGCATACCCCCTTGCATCCAGACTGGTTGTCGCGCCAGAGCACCTGAAAGCCAGCTCGGTTCAGTACGTGCAACAAAGACTCACTGCCGCGGATACGCTCTTCGTCGTAGTTCCGGCGGCCGACTGCCGAGAACATGCACGGCAGCGAAGTTTCCGTGTTGGTTCCGCAGGCGGTTACATCGGTAAAGTTCAAGACGTCCTGTTTGGCGAGCTCGGGGGTGGTCTGTCGGACATAGCCATTCAGCCCCCAGTTTGCAGCGCGAGCAGTCTCTCCGATGGCCAACACCAGCATGGTGGGTCGTGGCCGGGCACTCCATGAGGCGCCCTGTTGTGCATCAGCGCCCACCGTCAATCGTGCGACCGCAGCTTGCCGCGTATCGGCTGTCAGAACCCGTGCAGTTGAATACAGGAAGTTCGCGGGAGTTACGAGATAACGCATCTCCTTTTGGTTGCGCATGAGCGCGGAGAAGTCCTGATACACAACGAACACCGAGCCAATCATCAAGACTCCCGTCGCCACAAGCGCCAATCCACGCAACGCAAGTGATCGCACCAAAGAGCGCTTTGTGATCTGAACACGCCAGAGGAGCAGAAGCGGAAGTCCGGCGAAGACCACCAGATGAGGCAACATGCCAAGGCTGAACAGCTCACGGGCTTCAGCCACATCAGTTCGCAACACATTACGCAGCATGCTTGGGTCCATGAAGACGCCAAACCGCTGCATGTAGTAGGTTGCGAATGCTGTGGCAATGAGCAGCACGCTGAGCAGCTCGCGCGCGACCGATCGGTGCAGTACCAGCAGCAGCAAGAACAAGTGGAGCATGGTTAGCATCACCACCATGGCACCACCGAACATCCAGGTTGATGGGTCGGACTCGATCCGTCCAGCCAGCGCAGCCCTCAAAAACTGCGAGTTACACGCAAGCGCGAAGAAGACGCTGGCCGCGAGCGCAAGAACCTCGGTACTGACCTGTGGACGGATTCGGAGCAGTGGGCCAAGACGCGTGCTGAGTTCATGAGTCAGCTTCATCTTGGAGGGCTACCCAGCGCGTTGGCTGGATCGGAGCGATGTTCAAGGCATACCATCGCTCACATTTTTTGCCGTTGCGACTTAAGTGCGACTTAACTCCCGCGACGCATTCAACGACATGACGTGGTGGATGTCATCAACATATTTGCCTGCTCCGAGAGACTCTGCAAGTGAGATTGCAGAGATACACCCCCAAAGAGCACACGGACCAAGAAAGTGCCCCGTCGGTGGCTAAATTCCAGGGGCGAGCCACAACCAGAGAACCGCAGAAAACCCAATCCAGACGAGTACGGTCAGCGCTGCACCGAATCGGCTGCTCGGCTTCGATCCCTGCACCTTCATCCACTCGTCGGCCTGTTCTCGGCAAGCGGTCAAAACTTCATCTGGCAATAGGCGAATAGTCAGCCAGATAAGTCCGGGCAGCAACAAAACATCATCCACGTAGCCGAGCACCGGGATGAAGTCTGGGATCAGGTCAATAGGACTGAGAGCGTAGGCCACGACGACCGCTCCCAGCGCTTTCGCATGCCACGGCGTTGCAGGATGTTTGCCAGCGAACCAGAGGGTCACGCCATCTCGTTTGATTCGCCTCGCCCAACGTTTGAGTTTGCCGCTGAGTGTCATTGTTTTGAGCATGCCACATCTTCACCCCTGCCTCTGGAGTCAAGCTTCACGGAAGCTGCTTTCTGCAGATCAAGGCATGAAGAGGCTCGCCTGCGCTTGAAGGATTTGACGGCACTACTCTGACGCCTGGTCGTTGAACCGAAACCGTACAGTGACCTCAAGGCCCACATGATCCGCAGGCGATGCCAAGCTGACACAGGCGCCATGGCGTTCAGCAATCGCTCGCACAATAGCCAGCCCGAGACCACTGCCATAGCCATCGCGTGCCAAGGCTGTGGCTTCGCTTCCGCGGTAGAAACGATCAAAAACCCTCTCTCGCTCGGATTCGGAAATGCCCGGACCATTGTCGATGACGCGAAGCAACGTGGAGGCGTCATGATCTTGGGAGATGTTTACGTCAACCACTCCACCCGCCGGCGTAAATCGAAGCGCGTTTTCTACCAGGTTGTTCAGCAACACGGTGAGTTGTTCGAGGTCCCCATTCACCCAAACGCCTGCGGGAATCGACTCGCCACTGACTCCCAGATCAATATCGAGCACTTCGGCTTTCAAGCTGAAGCGCGCCACCACCGACTTCACCAGTTCTGTCAAATTGAACGGCTGCGGAGAAAAATGGTCACTGTCGGCATCAGCCCTTGCGATGTTCAGTAACTGCTCCACCAGGCGCTGGGACCGGTCAACTCCTGAGGCGAACTCACTCATCGCCTGCTCACGCTCTGCATCGTTGACGCTTCCCTGAAGCAACTGGATCTGCAAACGCAGCGCGGTGATTGGAGTTCGCAACTCGTGCGCGGCATCGGCCACAAATCGACGCTGCTTCACAAAAGCTTCCCCCAGACGCTGCATCAGGTCGTTGATCGAAACCACAAGCGGCTGAATTTCATTCGGAACCCCCTCCAGCGAGATGGGGTCCAGTGAATGTGCGCTGCGCTGTGAGACGTCTTGCGCAGCCCCTTGAAGTGGTCTCAGTCCTTTGCGCAAACCAAAAATCAGCAATCCACCGACCACCACCACAAGGCCTAACAGGGGCGGGAGTACTTTGGACGCCGACTCCCCGGCCATCTCCTGACGGGCCGACACGCGCTGGGCAGCTTGGGCAACACCGTCGTCACTGACGTTCGAGTAAACGATCCAGTCTTCCCCCTTTGAGTTTGTGCGAGACAGTCCCTGCGAACTGCTGAACGGGAGGTCTACTCGGGGATCAGAGGCGAACACTCGTTTGCCCGCGCGCGTCCAGGTCAATGTCACGATCTCAGAGTCTTGCGGGATATCGGTTCGATCGGGTAGCACAACAACGCTGTCATCCCCTGGCCCGTACCCGGCATGGTGGTAGCTCGCAACCGCTTGTGCAATGTTCTTCAGATCTGCATCGAAAACCTCATGCATTTCCTCAAGCGTGACGACGTATGTGAGCAATGCAACCAACAGGGCGCCCAGACTCAAGGCTCCAAGAATCCAGGTAAGCAGGGTGCGCTCTATCGAATTCATCACATCTCCGCAATGCGGTACCCGACGCCACGAACATTCTTGATTGCCGATGCGCCGAGCTTCTTGCGCAAGTAGTGCAGGTGCACTTCGATGGCATTGCTGCCGACTTCACTGCCCCACCCATACACGGAATCTTCGAGTTTTTCTCTTGACAGGACTGCGCCGGGCCTTTGCATTAGGGCTTCCAGGACTGCGAACTCCTTCGCAGTCACTTCGACAGTCTCACCACCCTTTGTGACCAATTTACTGACGGGGTCCAGTTGCAATGAACCACATCGCAGCAAAGGTACGCCGCTACCGGCGTGGCGCCGCAAAAGGGCTCGTACCCGAGCAATCAGTTCGCCTAGATCAAATGGCTTCAGCAGGTAGTCATCTGCACCGGCCTCCAGACCCGAAATCCGGTCTCGCACGGTATCGCGCGCCGATACGATCAGCACAGGCATGGAGTTGCCCCCGCTGCGAAGTGCTGCAAGGATGGCCATTCCATCCTTCTTGGGCAAACCCAGATCCAGAATCGCGAGGTCGTAGACACGGTTTGCCAGTGAACACTCGGCTTCGCGCCCATCGGCAACCCAGTCAACGACGAAGCCCGCTTTGGTCACTCCACGCTTCACGGCCCTCCCGATCATGGGATCGTCTTCAATCAGCAAAATTCGCATAGGTGCATGCAGGCGGGTCAGTCACAGAAAGACTCGAAAAAGGCGGTCCATTGGTCAGAAATCGAGTCAGGCTTTACTGCACTCAAGGGTAACGCGTTCGACCCACCCGTACGCAAAGGGGAACCTCATCATTGGCCACCGCTTCGCCGCTTTTGTGGCGTCACGATCAACATCACCAGGGACGACAGATCGCAGTGCCACATTCACGCTGCCAAATGACCTCTGCAAGCCTCGGTTCGGTATCGGCTCGGGAGCAATGACTTTAACCCGGTGATTCCAAAAACCTCAACCAAGCTGTCATTGCGCATAGACTTCCTGGGCTCCATTGTGTCGAGAGATCTGCTTTATGCAGATGGCCAGGTTCAGGCCTGAGGGCAGCCCTGAACGAGGTGGGTCTCGGGCTTTTCTCCTCTCTGCGACGACATTGATCTTTAGCCCTGTTCTTTGGCTGGATGGGTCTGCACGAGCAAAGTGGCGCGCGGATCGACTGTGACTTCACCTGTAAGGACTGAGGGGTTATGCACCAAAGTTTGCAGATACTGCGCACGCGACATCTCCTTGCGCCAACGGCCCTTCTGCTGATTCTGTTGGTGTCACTGGCTGCGGGCGTGTTCTTCTGGACCGCAGACGAGATGCGGGAAGGCGAGACCCTGCTGCGCGATCGCCAGTGGCTGCTCGCCCTTCGTGCGCCCAATGACGTGGCGTCTTTGTTGGGCGGCGCCTCTGCGCTTCAACTCGCTCGGGAAGTGACAGCACTGGGCAGTCCCTGGTTCCTTGTACTGCTGGTCGGCGGTGTTGGTGGGGTTCTTTTTGCGATGCATCAGCGGCGTCTGGCCACCTTTATTGTTGTGTCTACGTCGGGGGGAGCGCTGCTCAACACGGGCCTGAAACACGTATTCGAACGAGCACGACCCGATCTGGTGCCTCATGAGGTGATCGTGGCAAACGCCAGCTTCCCCAGCGGACATGCGTTCGGGGCGGCGATGGTGTATCTGACGCTGGCGGCATTGCTGACTTTTCGGATGCAGCCCAGGGCGGCGCGCGTGATCTTGCTGGCGCTGGCCATCGGTTTGACATTGGCCGTGGGCGTGAGCCGTGTTGCGCTGGGCGTGCATTGGCCCAGCGACGTGCTGGCCGGCTGGGCTGCTGGCTCGGCCTGGGCGTTGGCGAACTGGTTCATCGCCAACGCGACAGGCTGGTTTGACGCCCGCGACCGATCGGAATTCGCTTGAAAGGGATCGCATTCCATCGCGCAGAGCTTCAGTTCAACCCACTGGTAAGGATGGAAACGCGAGTGCCCGGCCCAGAGAGTTAAGGGCGAAAGACTCCTCAGAATGTCTCTCTGAACCTCCGTTCAAGTGACTGCGAATGCCAGCACCACCGCGCCAAGTGCCAGGAGCGCCAGAGCTGACAAGAACACCCATTCCGCGTACCCCTCAAGACGGGGTCCAAACCGCTCGGACCGCATCGACATGAATGACAGCACCGCGCTGGCCAGGAACACCAATGCGTCTATCGCCATGAGTTTGTCGACGAGCACGCGACGCGTCATCAAGGGGCCAAGCAGGCTGATGTAGAGCGTCGTCATGCAGACCCCTGTCATCGTTGCCGATGTTGGCAAGATGTGTGCAGAGAGTCCCGTACTTGCAGGTTCCCCGGCAATATCAGGCCGATGCAAAGAAGTCCCCTTCTTCATGCGCGGACCCACTCATGACGATTTGGCCGTTGCGCCGCTCCGTGCTCCATCAGCCGACCTGCACAGGCACAAAAATCTTCTCGCCGTCGCGCTGAATCAGCAGTGCCACAGACTTCTTGTTGCTGGCTACCGCCGCACGCACCTGCTCAATATTCTTCACTTGCGTACCGTTCACCGCCATCAGAACGTCGCCTGCCTGCACCCCTGCCATTGCGGCGGGACCAGCGGCCTCTTCGATCAGCAGGCCGTCAACGCCCGCAACGCGCCGCTCTTGAGGCTCAAGCGCTCGCAGAGCCAGACCCAGTTTGCCTTTGTCCGCGCCTACAGTGCTCTTGGCAATCTGCACCTTCTTGTTGACAGCGTCGCCCAGCTTGGCCGCCAAGTCTTCGCGCTTGCCTTGGCGCCAGACTTCGAGTGTCACCACTTCACCCGGCGTGGCTTGACCGATCAGGGCGGGCAGATCACCCGAAGCGACGATGGATTGCCCATTGATCTTGCGAATCACATCGCCGTATTTCAGCCCTGCTTGCTCGGCGGGGCTGCCGGCATCCACGCTGGACACCAGCGCGCCCTCAGGTTTGTCGAGCTTGAATGAATCGGCCAAAGCCTGATTCACCTCTTGGATCGCTACGCCCAGACGTGCGTGGCTGGCCCTGCCTGTGGCGACAATCTGGTCCTTGATCTTGCTGACCAGGTCGATCGGGATGGCGAAGGACAAGCCCTGGTAGCCGCCCGTGCGGCTGTAAATCTGCGAGTTGATCCCCACCACCTCGCCGCGTGCGTTGAACAGCGGTCCGCCGGAATTGCCCGGATTGACGGCAACGTCGGTCTGGATGAACGGCACGACGCTGTCTTCGGGCAGGGAGCGGCCCTTGGCACTGACCACGCCCGCACTCACGCTGTTCTCGAATCCGTACGGGGAGCCGATCGCCAGCACCCATTCACCAACCTTCAGGTCATTCGAGTTCCCCATGGTCACCGTAGGCAGGTCTTTTGCGTCAATCTTGAGGACGGCCACGTCGGTCTTGGGATCCGAACCCAGGACTGTGGCCGTGTACTCACGACGATCCGTGAGCTTGACGGTCACGACCTGTGCGTCGCGCACAACGTGGGCGTTTGTCAGAATCAATCCATCCGCACTGACAATGAAGCCAGATCCCTGACCCCGCACTGGCGACGCCCGCTCTCCCGGCTGGCCGTCATTGGGGCCCTCAAAGCGCTTGAAAAACTCGGAGAACGGGTCGCTGGGGTCCACGCCCTGCGGAGCTCGGCGGTGGGCTGCCGGCGCTTCTCCTGATTCATTGGAGGCTTGTCGCAGGCCGCTGACACTGATGTTCACCACAGCAGCACCGTTGCGCTGGGTGATTTGCGAGAAGTCGGGCGCGCCGTTGATGCCGGGCATTCCCATGGGCGAGGTAGCTGGAGAGACGACCTGGGCAACGATGCGCGGCGCCTCGGCACGAGCGTGCGTGCCAGACACAAAAGTTGCCCCTGCGCCGCCGAGGATGCCGGCTGCGGTCAACGCAAGAACCAGGCGTGTGGAAGTCATGGAACGGGTGGTCATGTGAACTCCTGAATGTGAAGGATGTTGAACAGGTGGTCAGTGTGTTGCCGGACACTTAGACCGTTCTTAATCCTCTTGGAATGACGACACACCCCAATCAGAATTGCGATGCCCAGTTCAGCGTGCTCAGATCCATCCGCGTGAATACCAGACACTTTTCAGTTGTGCATAGATGATGGGAGCGCTCACGAGTCCAGCGATACCGAAGAGAGCTTCGAGCACCAACATGGATGTCAACAGTTCCCAAGCCTGAGCACGGATTCGTTGCCCCACGATATGCGCATTGAGAAAATACTCCAGCTTGTGAATGCCCACCAACCATCCCAGCGAGAGTGCCGCCACACCCAGCGAGTGGGTCAGACTGACCACAACGATCATGGTATTGGAGACCAAATTGCCCAACACAGGCACCAAGCTGGCGACGAACGTCGCAACCACGAGCGTACCGGCCAGTGGAATGGGTGTTCCCAGCAAAGGCAGCACGCCCAACAGGTACACCGCAGTGAGCGCAGTGTTCACGGCAGCTATTCGAAATTGAGCAAACACCACAGCCGTGAAACTGGCAACGAGGCCATCAAATTGATTGCTTAGAGCCAAGCTCATGGCAGGTGTGCGGACGGCACCGGCCTCCCTTTCCGCCAGTTGAAGCGTAAGCAGCGCACCGATCACGATACCTGCGAGGGCGTATCCCAAACCGCGAACCGTGTGCCCTCCCCAAAGTTGTACTTGTGCGGCGTGAGACGTGAGCCATCCCACAGCAGCGGTTCGCAGCGTCTCAAGTGAAGCCGGCACATGGCTGGCCAGCCACGGTGGCAACATCAGTCGCAACCGATCCAGCGCTGCAGCCATTTGTTGAAGTACCGCCGCATAGCCACCGCCTGCGCCCCTTGCCTCGGCTGCTCGCTCGACAAGCAAAGATACCGTCAGTACGACCACCAAAACAAACAGAATAAGTCCTAAGCCCTTCGAGTACCGTAGCGCCGGCCAAATGCGGAGAAGCATCGCCGACGTTGCGCGCGCGCCGCCAAAGGTGAGCAGTGCCGCGAACAACGCAGGCGTCAGGTGCAGCGACAAGATGGGCACCCACAGCAGCGCAACGCCCACCACCGAAATGGCAGCCGTGCTCAGTTTGAATTCGGTTGGTTGGGTCATGGTTCGGTTTTCCCACTCATTTCAGGCCAAGCGCGACCACATCTGGCCGATGCATACGAATCACACGGAGCAGGTATTTCCTCGCGCAGTTATGCCACTGAAGACAGTACCGCATCAAGCTCATCAACGTCGCGCCTCTCGCAGAACCGAATGCGCTGGTGCAAGGGCAATCAGGTTGCGTCAGCGAGGGCGCAGTGAAATGGATTTGGGCGCTCCTGTGCAGCCTCCTAGAGCGGCACTACGACACGGCGGAATCAATGGGCAAAGGGTCGCGCTGCGCTGGATCCATACGTTGCGTGGACATCCGCTTGTTGACCAGCGCAGCGACATCAATCAATGCGCCCGTCAGGCCAATACCCCCGGGCGCAGCGAGATACCTCGATCGCCACACCGGCCCAAACTTGTTCTTGTACGCGCGCAGACCTTGAAAGTTGTAGAACTGTTCGCCATTGCGAAACAGTGCCGTTCCCAGCCGATGCCACAGCGGTGCTAGGGGGCGTGAATCCAATCCCGCAAGAGGTGCCATCCCCAGGTTGAAGAACGCATACCCCTCATGAGCGCCCCAAAGCATGAGCTCTGTGAATAGGAAATCCATGGTGCCATCAGGAGCCTCATGCCGGTGTCGCATCAGGTCTATCGACAACTCTCCCTTGCCATCGGCGGTCCAGAGATTGGCAAATGCCACGATCTTGGCGTCATGCTTGACCACCCCGAAGCGGAAATGGCGCAGATATGGCTCGTCAAAACGGCCCAGCGAAAATCCTTTCTCGTGTGCGCCCTTGCTGTGAAGCCATGAGTCAGACACCTCCCGGAACTCATCCATCAAGTCCGCCACTTGAGCCTTGGACACGACCTCGAAACTCATCCCATCGCGTTGGGCGCGCCTGTACGTGCGTCGAAGATTGGCACGATGGGGACCGTCCAGAGAAAAGTGGTCCAGAGAAACCAGTGCCTCTTCACCCATCTTGATCGAGACGAGCCCAAGATCTGCGTACATGCCCAATCGGGTGTCGCCCACCTGGTAGAAGACCGGTCGTGCGCCATGTCGGTCCGTCATTTCTCGTATCCGCCACACGAGTCTCTCGGCCGCCTGCGGTGATCCGATCGGATCACCCATCACGATCCAGCTGCGGCCTTGAACCTGATACATCAAAAACGCGTCTTCCTCATCATCAAAAAGAATGCGCTTGTCCCCCAGCAAGGCCAGCGCTGCGTCAGCCACAGGCCACTTTTTGATGAGTTCTGACACTTTCGCCAGATCGTTTGATGAGGGAACCTCGCGCCCGACAGGCTGCGGCCTCATGAGCTGCCACAGTGCCATGAACAGGGTCAGGCCTGCAACGAGCACGGATGCTCGAAGGTAACGCGGCGCATCACCCCGCAATGCAAACTGCCACCACAGGTCGGCGGAGTAATCCACATGCTTGTAAGAAAACAACCCAAGCACGACTGTTGCGGACACAACCGCGGCAACGGCAAACCAATTCTCCGGCCCGAGAAACCGCAAACCCATACGAGCGGGCCGGTCGAATACCGCTCGGCTCGACCACAGAAGCAACCAAACCAGTGCCGCGATGATGGCTTCTTCTACGTCAATACCCTTCAAAAGAGACACCAATACCCCTGCCACCAGAAGCCAGCTCACAAGCTGGTGAGCCGCTCGAATCCGGCGGTACAGAGCGTGCGCCAGAACAACCATGGCCAGCCCGATGAGGCTGCCGGCCAAATGAGAAACCTCAATCACCGGGAGCGGCACCAGTGTTAGGAACAATGGCAGGCGATCAAATTGGGCCGGAAGACTGCCCGACAGCAGCAGCAGGGCCCCCGCCACAAACACTGCAACACTGACCACCGGTGGCGCGATCCAGTTGATCAGAGGTTGGGTAAAGGCTTCGAGTTTTCTAAGTCCTGCGAAACTTCCCCTCAGAGCCAACGCGCCGCCCAGTGCGCCGGCAAGGCCCAGCGGCACGAAGTAGTAAATCACTCGATAGGCAAGGATCGACGCAAGCAGCTGTTCGTGCGCAATGGTCGGCAGGCCCAAGATCATCACCGCCTCAAAAACACCCAGACCTGCTGGCACATGGCTCACGACGCCCAAGACGACCGCAAGCACAAACACCCCGAGAAAAACAGGCCATGCTGGCGCCGTGTCGGGTAGCAGCACCCAAAGAGCGAGTGAAGCCGCGCCCAGATCAACCACCGCGAGCAGAATTTGTCCCAGTGCCAGCAGCGGTCCAGGCGTGTGAATGACCCAGCTCTTCCATTGCAGGGATCGTGCCCCCCGCAAGGCCAGTCCCATGTATCCCGCGGGGATCAGCAGCAGCAACGCTCCCGCTGCGCGTCCCCACGCCGTGTTGATCTGCAGCGTTGCCAGCATGGCAGGTGGCTCCAGCAGCAGAGCAAGCCCCCCGCAAAGGGCAACGCCAACACCAAACGTGGTGCCGACGATCCCAATCAGCACACCGACTTCACTTGCAGAGAGGCCCCAGTTGCTGTACAGGCGCATGCGCACCGCGCCCGCGCTGACCAGCGCCACCCCCACGTTGTTTCCAATGGCGGTTGCCACGAACGAGGCCAGACACGTCCGCGTTGCGCTCAGACGGTGTCCCAATTGCCGCAATGCAAGCGCGTCGTAACCCATCAATGCCACGTAGCTCAGCAGCGTTGCCAGTCCCGCCCAGAGTATTGAAGAGAGCGGAACAGCGTGCCAAGCCTGCTGAACGTCCTGCAAGCGCAACGCGCCCAGCTGTTGATGGACCACCCAGAACATCCACGCCAACAGAACCACGCCCAGCAGCGCGACCACCCAGCGCCAAGGGATTGACGGCAACCGCGTTGGCGGTGTGCCTGCTGTGAAACTTGTGCTGGCTCGGATCACAATTTGGACGTGGGCGATAGGGTTGATTGCCGAAACACAGCCGAGCGCCGATTGTCGACGCGCCCCACCATGTAGCTGCACCCCTGCACGATACCCCAGCCCACGGTGCCTCCCAACACAAAACCGGCCAAGACATCGAACGGAAAATGAACTCCCGTTGCGACGCGGCTCCAACCGATCGCAATGGCGGCGAAGGGCGCAAGCCAACGCATCGATGACTTTGGGTTGCTCCACCAAACAGCCGCAGCGAAGGCGGCAGCAACCGTGGCATGGGTGCTTGGGAATCCAGGCGTGGACGCGTGCGCCATCCACTGATGCCCAAGACCCAAAACAAATGGCCTCGACGCGTCAATGAGCGATGCCAGAAGGCGTGCGATCGGGAAGCTCAGCGCCATCGCAAATGTGGCTTGTATGGCTGTGCTGCGCCAACGTGGGCGCCCAATCGCAATAGCTGAAATCACAGAGGACAGAAGAAATCCGGGCAGAACGGTGGATGTCAGTATCGCCAACTTGACAAGCCACGGTGATGCATTGGCGCTGAGATTCAAAATTTCGAACAGCTGAATGTTGACCGCGTTCATGGGGCGCTTTCGTGGGCAGTGAGGCAGGGGGGCTGGCGTGATGGGCGTGAGGCATGGAGCTCCATCGACGACGGGTTGCCGGGTGCCGGTTTCAGTGTGGGAGACGCAGGAAATACTGCGTTCAGACGACCATCGAGCGCGTGCGCGAAGCGAAGACGAAATACAAGAAGGGGCGCAATGCGCCCCTTCTGTGTTCGATCAAGAGTCGTCTTTGTCGTTGCCCTGATCTGCCTTGTCGAGCTGGCTGGACAGGACTTTGCCGTCGGCAGCGTCGACCTTGACGTCGAAGACCTTGGCGTCGGCCGTGACGACCTCCACTTCGTAGTGCAAAGCGCCTTTTTCGCTCTCCAGCTCAGCCTTCGCGGCTTTGCCAGTGGCATGTGCTTCAGCCGCCGTGATGGCTTGGCTCAGCGAGATCTTGGCCTTGGCCAGGTCGGTGACTGCGTCGTTCTCATTGACCTTTGCAAAGGCCAGCGTGCCGGCTGTCGCCAGGCCAGCAGCGAGCAAGAGCGCGGAGATTTTGGTGTTGCGGTTCATGGTGTGTTCCTTTTGAGGAGTTGCGTCAGGGCGGTATTGCCAACCGACAGATGAACTATCTCGCCCATGACTTAGGCCCCGCTTAGGAATCACCAGATACTGCAAATGGAGATCAACAAAGTGCGCTCGACAGTGCAAAGCAGCAAATTTTTTCTGGGTCAGAACCGCCACGCAGCACGGGCGATGCGCAACATGGATGGGCTTCGCGTGTCAACAGCGGACGTTTGGGAGGTCGGTGCAACTGGCTTTGTCGACCCGTGCTCAACGTCATTTTGAGAGGGAAGATCGCTGCTGCGATAAGCTGGTGGCAGACGGTCTTGTCTGTGGCGGGCCAACGGCTGTTATGCGCTGATGGAGCGTCCCCCAGTCCGTACAATTGACGAAGGCATTTGGTCCGCTCCGCCGCATTGCGCGCTGCGCACCTCCTGCATGCGACCCGTTCGACGGCTGCGCAAAGCTCCCACCGAAATACTGCGACGGGGGCAGAGTTCGACGATCCAACGTCCTCAAGGCGACACAGTTTCGGCATGCTGAACGTGTTCCTTTGTCGGCACCACAAACTGAAGTGACGCATGGAACCAGTTGACCGCCACCCCTTGCACGGCTTGCACTGGACCGCACGCTTGACCGCTTTTCAAGGGCACGGTCTGGCGATCTTCGTCGGCACAGTTGCGGCTTATGCCGCAGCGCGATTGGCTCACACCGCTTCGGAGGTCCCATGGCTCGCAGGCTGGCTGGCTTACAACCTCACGTACTTGGCCATTGCATGGCAGCTGATCGTCCGCCTCAATGCGCACTCGACGCGCCGCCGGGCGCAGAGGACCGATCCAGGATCAGTGGCCTTGTTCGCGCTGGTGGCTGCAGCGGCTTGTGCAAGCATTGTTGCCGTGGCACTTGCGGTGGACACGGGGCGAAGCATGCATGGCGTCGCGCGCTGGGGGTACCTTGCGGTTGCCATGATGTCGCTGGCGGCGTCCTGGTTGTTGCTGCAGACCGCTTTTGCGCTGCACTATGCACGCGTGTTCTATCAACGCGGACAGGACGGTGCTGAAACCGAGGGTGGACTGATCTTTCCTGGAGGGCATGACCCCGACTATCTCGATTTCGTCTATTTCTCGGCAATTGTCGGCATGACCTCACAGGTTTCGGACGTCGCAGTCTCCGGTCGACGCATGCGCAGATTGACGCTCTTGCACGGGCTGCTTTCTTTCGCGTTCAACTTGATCGTGCTCGCGTTGGCAGTCAACGTGTTTGCTGGCAGCCTTGCTTGAGAGTCGGCCGAGAACGTTCCTACACATGAATCGTGTCGATTGGACTGGTCCACCACGCCCTAGCCCACCATGGACGTGGTGAGTTGCTCGGTTGCCTCGGAGAATATCGTTCAAGATTCTTGTCGTGGATTCAGCCCTGAGGACACCTTCCATGCTCAAAGTAATTTTCAATCTCCCTCGAACAGTTTGGTTCATTGGACTCATCAGTCTGGTCAACGACAGCGCGAGCGAAATGCTGTACCCACTGGTGCCGCTCTATCTTGCTTCCGTGCTGATGGCGGGTCCGAGGGTGCTGGGAATCATCGAAGGAATCGCAGAAGCCACAGCTAGTCTGCTCAAACTGTTCTCTGGTGTGGTCGTGGACCGGTCGCGACGGTCAAAGCCCTGGATCGTCTTCGGGTATGGCTTGGCCGGTATTGGTCGCCCCCTGATCGCCTTTGCAAGCAGTTGGCCTTTCCTACTCGCCATCCGTTTTGCCGACAGGGTCGGCAAGGGCCTGCGAAGTTCACCCAGGGATGCACTTCTTGCAGCCAGCGTTCGTCCCGACCAGCGTGGGCTGGCGTTCGGGTTGCACCGCGCCATGGACAACGCAGGTGCCGTCATTGGACCCCTCCTCGCCTTTGCCTTGTTGGCCTCCCATGTTCCGCTCAAGGATATATTTTTGTGGTCAGCCATCCCGGCTGCCCTTTGTGTGGGATTGGCACTTGCCATCCGAGAGCCCAAGGCAGCACCACGTACTTTGAGGCCTTCGTTCGACTGGCGGCTACGCGATATGCCACCGTTGTTCAAACGCTACCTGTTCGTGGTCGCGCTGTTCACGCTGGGCAATTCGTCCAACATGTTCTTGTTGCTGCGCGCCAGTGAACTGGGTGTCCCACAGGCTCAGATTCCATTGCTCTGGGCGGCCGTTTCCGCCGTCGCGATGTTGTTCTCCACCCCTCTGTCAGCTCTTTCCGACCGGCTGGGCCGAGTGAGGCTGTTGATCGTTGGCTACGTTGCCTATGCGGTCTTCTACTTTGCTATCGGCTTCCTCAACACCGGTGGATGGATGCTGTTTGCACTGTTCGGCTTCTATGGTCTGTTCATGGCAGCGACAGAGGGAGTCGAGAAGGCGTTCGTGGCTGACTTGGCACCCACCCATCGCACGGGCACGGCCTTCGGCTGGTTCAATTTGGTGACCGGCATCTTTCTGCTGCCGGCCTCAATCGTTTTTGGCTGGATCTACCAATCCATCGCCCCGTGGGCGGCATTCCTTTTCTCTAGCAGCTGCGCGTTGTCCGCGGCAATGCTGCTGCTTTTCGGCGTCAAGGAACAAGTTCTGCTCACAAAAAGCAGAACACCATCGGGGGAAGGTGCAACGTAGTCACGGACTCTGTTTCAAGACACAATAGGAAAGGCAATGCAGACTTTTAACCCTCCCAGCTTCTCTGAGTCTGAGAGGGAAAGCGATGCTCCGTGAAACTCGACGATGCTCTTGACGATGGACAGTCCCAGGCCACTGCCAGAAGCGCTGGCGCCCGCGATTCGGTAAAAACGATCCAGGACTCGCTCGCGCTCCGATGATGGGATGCCAGGGCCACTGTCATCAATTCGGAGCTGCAGTTCGTTTGCCGTGCGAACCACCGCAACGTCCACAGTTCCTCCGTCTGGGGTGTATTTGATGGCGTTGCTCAACACATTGCCGAGAAGAATGCCCAATGCATCCTTTGCGACGAGGATCGAGCCCTCGTCTGCGGTAGTGATGCCGATGTCGATGGAGCGCTCTCGGGCCAGCGCGGCGACATCTGCAACTGCCTGTTTTGTGAGCTCAGACAACGACAGGTTCTCGCGGGGCATGCTGTTCACGATGCCTTCCTCGTGCCTTGCGAGCACCAGAAGCTGCTCGACCAGGCGCGTCGCCCGATCGATACCTGATGTCAATCGACCCATCGCAATATCACGGGTGCTGGTGTCTGCAGACCGCTTCAAACCCTCCAGCTGCAGCTTGAGCGCCGCCAGCGGTGAACGCAACTCGTGTGCGGCGTCCGCCACAAATCGCTGTTGTGCATCGAAAGCCTTGCGGACTCGCTCAAATAGCAGATTGAGCTCATGGACCAGCGGCCTGATCTCATCTGGCAGGGTCGCCTCCTCCAGCTTTTCCAGCTCATCGGCCTGTCGCAACGCAACCTGTCTGCTCGCGAGCAGGACTGGCTTCAACGAAGCGCCCACAACCACCCAGACCAGCAGCATGAGCATGGGCGCAATCAACACAATCGGCACAACAGTGCGCAGTGCAAGCTTGCGCGCCATCTCCAGGCGTGCGTCCAGATCTTGTGCAACCTGCACGTTGATCCCACCCACCTTCGTGGCAAACACCCGGTATCTCCCGTCGTCCAACGTGACTTCAGCAAATCCCGATCCCCCAACCTGCGGCAGCATGCTTTGATGAGTCCGGTAGACGCTGATTCCATCTGCAGTCCACGCCTGTACGACAAAATCGAAGCCTTCCTCATCGTGCTGGACCTGCGCTTCCGGGCTACCGCCCTTCAATGTGATCCCACTGCCCAGAATGATCGCCATCTGCTGCATGTGGTAGTCAAAAATTTCGTCAGCCTCCGACCTGGCGGTCTGATATGCGATCAATGCCTGTGCAAGTGCAGTCAGCACGATCGCAGCCGACAACAGGATCAGCAAGCGTGTTCGCAGGGAATTGGAGATTTGCAGCGGCATTTAAAACTCACTCCTTGGGCACCATGTATCCGACGCCCCTCACGTTTTGGATCAACTCTGCGCCAAGCTTCTTTCGCAGCCCATGTATGTACACCTCGACAGCATTGCTGCTGATCTCGTCCTTCCAGCCATAGAGTTTTTCTTCAAGCTGTGTGCGTGAGAGCACCATGCCCGGTCTTGCCAACAAAGGTTCAAGTACCGCCCACTCACGGGCAGAGAGCACGACAGGCAATCCATTTGCCGTCACTTCCCGTGAGGCAGGATTGATACAGACCCCTTTGTGCTCGTAGACAGGCTCGGCACGACCCGATGCGCGCCGCAAAAGGGCCCTGATTCGAGCCAACAGTTCGTCAAGCTCAAAAGGCTTCAACACGTAGTCATCTGCTCCCGCGTCAAGTCCCTCGATACGCTGAAAAAGCGAATCGCGTGCAGTTGCAATCAAAACAGGGGTGCGATCCTTGCGGGCGCGCAACGCTCGAAGTACAGACAATCCATCAAGGCGCGGCAGTCCCAGATCGAGCACGATCAGATCGTAGGTCTGCGTTAGCAGGGCCGTGGACGCCATGTCGCCGTCTTTCACCCAATCTACCGCATAGTGCTCGGAGCGAAGTAGATCAAGCACCACCTCGCCAATCATCTTGTCGTCTTCAACCAATAGAAGTCGCACTTCAAGTCTCCATGCAAGGTACAAGGCAGGGAACCCGCCGCCCTCAATATTGACCCCATGTCAACGTAGCCACGCGGAATTCTGGATAAATCTGCGCAAGAGACGCTCAAATGTTTTTCGGATCAAACTGCTGCGCGTCCTGAATCAAGTTTTCACGCATGAGTTCTTCGATCGCCTGCTTGAAAAAAAGGCCGTCCAGCTCGTGAGCACGCAGCAATCGCCCCTCGTCGACAGACTCACTGAACACGCCATTCAGGTGGGGGGAACTTCGAGCAGTAGGCGCAGCAGTCACATCAGAACCACCCTCCGTCCTCATGCCAGGGAAACGTCGCTGCTCTACGACCATCTCCAGCACGAGGCACCGCTGCAGCAGCAAGTACACAACATCATCGCGGGTCTTCTGAAGCGCAGACGCCAGTATCGCAGCCTCATCGTCCCGAGGACCGACCGGCACTTGAATGATGCGCCGGATGAGGCGTCTCAAAAGATATCGTTCACTGTTGTTCATGATCGTTCCTTGCCCGGGGAGTGGGTTTCACCCACTCCTCGGGTTCGATCAAGAGTCGTCTTTGTCGTTGCCTTGGTCTGTTTTGTCGAGCTGGCTGGACAGGACCTTGCCGTCGGCTGCGTCGACCTTGACATCGAAGACCTTGGCGTCGGCCGTGACGACCTCCACTTCGTAGTGCAAAGCGCCTTTTTCGCTCTCCAGCTCAGCCTTCGCGGCTTTGCCAGTGGCATGTGCTTCAGCCGCCGTGATGGCTTGGCTCAGCGAGATTTTGGCCTTGGCCAGGTCGGTGACTGCGTCGTTCTCATTGGCCTTTGCGAAAGCCAGCGTGCCAGCCGTGGCCAGGCCAGCAGCGAGCAGGAGTGCGGAAATTTTGGTGTTGCGGTTCATGGTGAGTTCCTTTTGAGGAGTTGCGTCGGGGCGGTCTTGCCAACCGACGGATGAACTATCTCGCCCATGACTTAGGCCTCGCTTAGGCGCCACACCTCACCTTAGGCAACTTGTCATGCAACGAGCCTCTTTGCCTACGCATACATGTACGCAACCTTGCGAAATGTTCCGGCATCGGTTTTTGGCTGCCATTGCCCCGGCAAGAAAAAGGTGGCTGCTGGCGTCTTGCCCAAACAGGGTGTGCCAACAGTGTTCGCCATTTGAACTTCAATTTGCTGATGCAGACGTAGAGGAAAGCGGCTTCGTCCAGCGCAACGACTTCGTCCTCAACGGCCCACACTGGGCCAATGGGGATGCTGGTCATCCACCACAAAAGCGTGTGCATGACGAATACCATCACCAACACCGACAGCCGCCTTCGTGTGAGCGTGACCGACCGGCAAATCCGGATGTTCGTGCTCCACCACGTCGGGATCTAGTGATGGCCAGACTCTGCAAGCCGCCCATGCGGCCAGTGCACCTGCAACCCCGAGGACCACAAAGCTCGCAGACATGCCAAAGCGCGTGCCCAGCCAGCCCGCCAGGGGATAGAACAGCAACCAGCAGACGTGCGACAGCGCAAACTGCGCAGCAAACAGCGCTGGCCGGTCTTCGGGGTGCGCGGAGCGCCGCAACAAGCGGCCAGAGGGCGTCTGCGCGGTGGAGTAGCCCACACCGAGCACAAACCACAGGACCATCAGCGAGGCGTTTCCCACCACGAAGACACCGGCAAACAGGCCCGAGATCATCAAACCGATGCCCCCCAGCATGGCTGTGCGGTCGGGCAGCTTCTCCAGCAGTTGCGGCAGGGCTAGCGCAGCCACCATGGAGCCCGCGCCGAAACTGGCCAAGGCCAGGGCGACGGCGCTCTGGCTCAGTCCCATGCCGGCCTGAACGATGACCACCGTGTTGACAAACACCATGGAGCCCGCCGCTGCCACGGCCGCACTGATCGCCAGCAGACCACGCAGCCGCGGCGTGGCCAGGTAGATGCGCAGCCCGCGTGTGGTGCGCTCGTAAATGCCGCGGTGCTGCGGCGCTGGATGGGCTGGCAACACCACCGAGACCACCAGCGCCGCTGAGACCAGGAAGCCCACCACCGTGCCGGCAAACAGATCGTGAAATCCGATCACCGTGAGCAAGGCTGCCGCCAGCATCGGGCTGACCAGGCTCTCCATGTCGTAGGCCAGGCGCGAGAGCGACAGGGCTTTGGTGTAGTCCTTCTCCAGCGGCAACACATCGGGGATGGTGGCCTGGAACGTGGGCGTGAACGCGGCCGAGGCCGCCCGCAGCACAAAGATCAACACGTACACCTCCCAGATCTGGGAGACAAACGGCAGCAACAGCGCTACCGCAGCCCGTACCAGGTCCAGCGTGACCAGAAGGGTGCGCCGGGGCAGGCGATCGGCAAACGCTGCAGCCACGGGTGCCACGCCAACGTACGCGATCATCTTGATGGCCAGGGCCGTGCCCAGCACCATACCCGCGTTCTCGCCGGCGAGCTCAAAGGCCAGCAGGCCCAGCGCCACCGTGGCCAGCCCGGTCCCGATCAAGGCGATCACCTGCGCGGCAAACAGATGGCGGTAGGTGCGGTGGGACAGAATCTTGAGCATGTGTCGGTCTTGTGTGGTGCTTAGTGGTCAAAGAATTCGATTCCGCAACTGCAGACCACTCAGAGGTAACGGGTGATTTCTCTGAACTCGTCCATCGAATGGCGCTGACCCGCACCGAGGGGGCCGACGAGGTGTTCAAGGCAGTGATCCAGGTGGTCTTGGATCAGGGCCTTCTTGGCCTGCTGAATCGCCTTCTCCACTGCCTGCAGTTGCTGCGCAACGTCAAGACAGGCGCGCCCCTGTGTCAACATGTCTATCGTGCTGCTCAGGTGTCCATTGGCCCTTCGCAGGCGTTTGATGATGGCCGGATGGGAGGTATGTGTGTGCGGTTGTTTCATGATGATCGTATCCCCTCAGGGGGGTTACTATAATCCACCGGTTTTCAACACTAATCCCGCTCAACTCCATGATCCACTGCTCCCCGTATTCTTTGCTGCCCTCCCAGGCGGCACTGGGCATGCGGTGGATGGTGTTGATCGTGATCGTGGTCGGCACGATCATTTCTTCGATCGGGTTGACAAGCTCCCATGGACTGGCGGCCATTTCGGCGGGACACACTTCAACACCACTTGCTGCCGACGAGCCACATGGACATACGCACGGCGACCAAGGCGATGAGGTAGCAGGGGTTGAAGACCTTCTGGGTGGCGACCATGCGCATCACGCGGTAGATCACTCGCACGACAAGGCCCATGCTCTGCCTGCGGGCTGGCACGCTGCGTCAACGCAAGCGCCAGCTTGGTGTAGGCAGGTCCGACCATGGGTTGAAATGGTGCAGGCGTCCCGGCTAGAACGTCCTCCGATGGCCTGAGGCCACTCTTGCTCTTGCGCTGCCCTTCGCAGTGCTCCCATTCCTTTCAGACCATTGGAGTCTTAATGCACAGCCTTCTTCAAGACAGGCTGCCACGTTCGCCATGGGCGATTTGGCAATCCCGTCTCTTGCTTCCTTCAATCCTCTTCCTTTGTTTGCTCTTCGGAACCTCCGATGTCTGGGCCCATGCGGTGACCGCTGGTGACAAGGGCTACATACAGGAAATCTCTGGCGTCAATCTGCTGCCCTTCATGTATCTCGGGGCCAAGCACATGATGACCGGCTACGACCACCTGCTTTTCCTGTTCGGGGTGATCTTCTTCCTGTACCGGCTCTCGCACATCGGTCTCTACGTAAGCCTGTTCGCGCTGGGTCACTCCACCACGATGATCCTGGGCGTGTATTTCAACGTCGGGATCAACAGCTACCTGATCGACGCAATTATTGGTTTGTCGGTTGTCTACAAGGCGCTGGACAACCTTGGTGCCTTCCAACGCTGGCTCGGATTCCAGCCCAACACCAAGGTCGCAACGTTGGTGTTTGGTCTGTTCCACGGTTTCGGGCTGGCCACCAAGATCATCGAGTACGAGATCTCACCCGACGGCCTGGTGCCCAACCTGCTCGCCTTCAACGTGGGCGTAGAAATCGGTCAACTGCTGGCGCTCACCGTCATCCTGATCGGCATGAGCTACTGGCGCCGCACGCCCAGTTTTGTCCGCAACGCCTACACAGCCAACGTCGCCATGATGAGCGCGGGCTTCATTTTGGTGGGCATGCAGCTCACCGGTTACTTCGTATCGTGAACACCCAAGGAATACCGACTATGTACAACGCTGAAACGCCCTTGCGCGCCGAACTTCCATCTTCCTCAAAGCTGCTGCGCTCCACGCTTCTGGCCGCCATCTCCGCCATCGTGATTCTGGTGGCGATCGTGCTGCCTGCCGAGTACGGCGTGGACCCCACCGGTGTTGGCCGCGTGCTGCGCATGACCGAGATGGGCGAAATCAAGCAACAGCTGGCAGCAGAAGCCGCTGCGGATGCAAGTGCCACACCCGTTGGCAGTCCTGCCTCAACGGTTGCAGCCGTCCCAGCGAACGCCGGTACGGCAGTCTCCGGAACGCCCAAGGCACTCGATGTGATTC
>Ga0210246_100273_pt1 | contig 46126 bp, 41 predicted proteins | sample ChrtobMetaP3_8mM_FD_155469 | JGI IMG/M metagenome (GOLD analysis project Ga0210246, IMG submission 155469) | Chrysochromulina tobin associated microbial communities from unialgal haptophyte culture, Seattle, Washington, United States - P3_8mM | ecosystem: Host-associated > Algae > Haptophytes >...
GGCTTCCGTTACTGCACGACGGTGTACGATGCGGCGACGTGGGCCGCCGCGTACTCCACGGCGACCACCACGATCTACAACACGTCTAACGCGGCCGCCGGCTGCAACGGCTTCGGCCACACGATCGCGACGGCCAACGTCGAAGGGCGCTAAGCCAACTCAAGCAAGAGCTGCTCCCGTCAAACGGGGCAGGGATGAGCGGCGGCACCGAGGGATGCGTGCCATATGGATAACAAGTGACCACATGGCGCTGGTGAGGGCGTATTGGTATATGTGCGAACACTGCGGAATCTGCTCCCGTCAGACGGAACAGGGAGCAGCTGCGGAAACTGCTCCCGTCAAACGGGGCAGGGATGAGCGGCGGCACCAACCCACGAAGGGACGCGTGCCATGGCTTTGGCAAATGGATTGTTTGATTAAGGGAGTATTGGTATATGTGCGAATTCTGCTGAACAACGGGAGGCCATTCCCATTCGATTTCACATTATATCCTTTATATTGTGGCCAGCGCCTGTCCGCGGCCAAGTGGCAATTCCCTTCCGCTCTGAGAGTTTTGCGACTCTTCCTCGTTGTGTCTCCACGGGACCGGTGGTGGTGCGTCTTGCCGCGTAGGCAATTAAACTTGAACTTGAACTTGAGATTGTTGAGCTCCCAAACAAGAAACTTACGGTAAGTCAAAAGAAGTTTGGCCAAGAGAATGGGGTGGGTCCTTGCTCACGAGCCTACTTGGAGCCCCGATGCCCAGCCTCTCATTTGAGAAGGCGACAGGAATTTCGACCAAACTCGACACCAAGCTCGAGCGTATTAAGCGTGCGTTCGATCTCTTTGATACCGACGGCAACGGCAGCTTGTCGAATGAAGAGCTCAGGGCAGTGCTAACACGGCCTGGGGGCGGCAGCCCGTTGACTGAGGAGGATGTGGCGGCGCTTATCGCGGAGTTCGATGTCAACGGCGATGGCGAGCTCCAGATAGACGAATTTGCGGTCTTTTGGGGGCCGATGATCGAGGAGGAGGAGGAGGCGGCCTCCTTTATCAAAACTGCAGCAGCGGGATCACAACCGAGGAAGGGCAACCATGAGAAGGGCCCGCGCAAGGCCAAGAGCCCAGCAAAGAGCCCCTCCAAGTCACCGGCCAAGTCGGCTAAGGCCAAAGGTGCTAAAGTGGCGGGCGCCTCGGTCAACCCATCCAGCGACGCCAGCGACGCCTTCACCCCAATCGAGGATGATGTGGAGCTGCTTCTGCAGCCGGCATCGGAGCTCGAGGCGCTTGTGGAGGAGGAGGCGAAAGTGCTGGCTGATCTGGAGGCGCGGATCACAGCTGGTACGCTGGATTCCTTTGAGCGCCGTCTGGGCGCTGCTCTACTCGAGGAGGAAGTTGCCAAGAAGGCTCTCATGGGAAGCAAAAGTGCGCTGCTTGATCTTGTGCGCTCGTGGGATCGCACGGGTGATGGGAAGGTCAACAAGGTGGAGCTGCGTCAGGCGGTGCGCGGCGCGCTCAAGGTCAGCGCGACCAATGTCGAGATCGATGAGCTCTTTGAGGCCTTCGACGCCGACAACTCAGGCAAGCTCGACTACGACGAGCTCGGCGTTTGCTTGCGCGCGCTACAGGACTCCGCCGCTGCCGCGCGCAACGAGCTCGCTGGGCTGGCCAGCCTAGCCGACGAGGCACGCGCACGGCTCGAACCGCTTCGCCAGGCCGCGGAGGTCATGAGCCGTATCGAGGCCGAGCAGGCGAAGCAGGCGAAGCAGGCGGCGGATATGGTGAAGAAAGAGATCAAAATGCCTCTCAAGGTGCGAATGTGATTGCCTCCCTCATCATTGCCCTCGGATTGCATGGAATTGCCTCCCTCATCGAGCGCGTGTGAGTGCCACCCTCATCAGATACGAGTGGGCCAACACCTCAAGAAGAATAAGATCCCGTTGATGCGAGCGGTCAAGGACTTCCCTTCGCAGTCGCCCGAAGGCTACGCTAACCGCGAGGCGTTTTTTGAGGGCATCCGCGCGTACAACTTGCCGCCGCCAGCCGTGGAGGATGCCGAGCTGGGCAAATGGTTTGAGGAGGCACTGGCTGAGTGCATTGCCGCCGCCGTCTCGCGTCCTGGTGGGGGCCTGAAGTTGCAGCCGGTGCTCAGTGAGGCCTTGTCTGAGGCGACAAATAGCCCGGAGGCGCGAAAGGTAGAGAACACGCGCAAGTATCTGGGCGAGCTCAGGCGCACTGCGCTAGCTCAGCAGAAAGCCATCAAAGAGACTCAAGAAGAGCAGAGGCAGCAGCGGCGCGAGCGTGAGGCGGCGATGCGTGCGGCGACCGAGGCGAAGCAACAGGCGGAGGAGGAGGCACGCCAGGCCAAAATGCGCTCGTTCAAGCGGCGCAAGAACGTCAAAGACGAGGAGAAGAAAGAGTTTATGCAGCGTGTCGCGAGCAAGCGCGCGGTGCGCGGTAATCTCGCCGACCCCTTCTCGCGCACCCCATTCCTCGACGCGCTCAAGGAGAAAAAAGGCGAAGCTGAGGAGGCGGAGGCGATCTGGTGACGACGGTCAAAGGGGGTTGCGACTGCTCGCCCCATGCGTTCACGGAGATGGTGTGCTAGTTACATTGCAATTGAGGGCCGTCAACTGAGGGTCGTCGACTGAGGGTCGTCGACTGAGGGTCGTCGATATCACGTGCAGTTGAGAGTCGTCGGTGCGGTGCTTGGTGCATTGCCGCGCACCCCACTAGTACTAGTGTGATACTCTTCGACTCGATCGTGTTCTTGCGGATGTTGCATTTCGTTTCGCCTGTTACAGTCACGGTCGAGAACAGTCGAGTACCGTACAAAATGCGCCGCCGACTATGTCGCGCGGCCTCTCGCTCACCTATGGTCGCTTATGTGGGAATCCTCGTAGCTACTACGAGTACAGCTGAACCTATGCGCTCATGCATACACCTAATACTAGTACACTGATGAGCCGATCATTAGGCTTCTAGGGTCGCCTTAAAGAAGCCCGGGGGTGGGAGCCTATTTGGCGTGACATAATCCAAGCCGGGGGGTGCGCGGAGCAGCGCCTTGCCATCTGCCTGCACGCTCGTGACCCACCCTTCCTTCATGCCCTTGGTGATCCATCCCTTGGAAATGAATCGGATCTTCGCTCGCATGTGCAAGCCCCCGGATTCGCCTGGGCGTTGCTCGAGCACGTCGATGTGCGTATTCGCCGGCACGTCACATATCTTCTCGCTGTCCAGCTCGAACTCCTCGCGCAAGACCAGGGCGCTGTCGCCAGAGTGCCAAAAGTCGAGGCCTGGTACATTCGCGGAAAGGTAAGTTCCACGGTACCTCGGGCTCAGGACGCTTAAGTCGTGGATCTGTTCTTCCTCATCCGGCGGAATGTAGCGGTACTCGAGGAACAGCCGGTGCTTCGGATCGAGGCGGGGGTACCCTGCTGCTGTGAGTTCTTCGTAGGTGGCCCTCAAGAAGATGACCAGGTCCTTCCAATGATATCCTCCTCGCTGCATCTCTCGCAACGTAAACTTGGCCTCCTGAAGCTGCCGTGAGGTGAACTCCGCCTCTCGTAGCTGCCCGGCGTTGAAGTTCACCTCCTTGAGCTCCGTTGCATTGTAGTCAGCCTCCTTGAGCTCAGTCGCCGTGTACTTACCGTCAACAATATCTTCGAGCGAGAAACCGACCTTCCTCAGGATCTTGGCGGGGTAGCCAGCCTGCCGCAGCTGCTTCGTGGTCCGTCCGTCAACGGCTCGCATGGCGTGTTCAGGCACGCCTCCTGCGCTGAGCTCCTCCAAGCTGAAGCCCTGATCCTTCATGTCCTTCACCGTGTAGATGCCGCGAAGGTCCGCCACGACGTAGCCATACTCCTTGAGCTCGGCAGCCTCGTACTTGCCTTGGTCCTTGAGCTTCTGCACCGACCTGCCGTCGACGGCCTCCACCGCGCGCCTCGTGAAGCCGGCCGATTCAAGCTCATCATCGGGAAAGCCAAGCTCCTTGAGCTCTTTGACCAGGCTGCCCGCGTCCTTCAGCGCTTTTGCGCCGTAGCCATAGGCTTTGAGCTCCTTGGCACTGAATCCGAGCGCGCGCAGCTGGATGGCGTCGAAACCGGCTTCGCACAGAGCACCGACGCCAAAGCCACACGCGATTAATTCTTTCGCCGAGTAGCCTCCGATGTAAAGCTCCTTTGCGGTGTAGCCGACCTCACTCAACTCCTTGGCCGTGAGGCCCGCTTCACGCAGCTCCGCCACAGGGGCGCCGATTGCGCGCAGGGCGGATGCGTGGAACCCACCGGTGACGAGGTCTTGGATGGTGTAGCCGACCTTTGCCAACTCGGCAGCTCCGTAGCCGCAACCACGGAGCTCACCAGCACTGTAACCTCCATCCTTCAGCTCGCGAGTGGTCCATGAGCCGTCTTTGAACTCGGCAATCGTGAAATAGATCTTGCCCCTCTTGAGCTCTTGTCCAGTGATCCCACCAGCCTTCATCTCCTTGGCTGTGTAACCGCCTTCATCTTTGCTCACGGCGCCCGTGCGAAGGTCTATCCTGCCGCGCGAGCCGGTCGCAAGCTCGGAGGCCGTATAGCCCTGTTGCCGCAGCCGTTGAGCAGTATAGCCAGCCTCCTTAAGGTTTGCAATGGGCGTGCCTGCCGCCTTCAGCTGAACGAGTGACGTTCCCGCCTCCTTGAGCTCTTGAGCGGTGTATCCAGCTTGCATCAGCTCATCACCACTGTAACCAGCCCCTTGCAGCTCGTTCAGGTCGTAGCCATCCTCGCGCAGCACAAGAGCCGTGAAGCCTGCCTTCCTCAACTCTCCTGCACTGTACCCAGCCCCGTGCATTTGTGTCACGGTGTACCCTGCGCTGGTTGCCTCATTGGCGTCGTAGCCAGCGTCTCTGATTCGAGTCGCATCATAGCCAGCCGACTTCATCTCGTGCACCGTGTAGCCCGCCTCACGCATCATCTGAACCTGGAAGCATTGAGCTTGGGCCTTGCGCAGGTCGGCCGCCGTGAACTTTGCTACGCGCAGCTCGGCAATCGGGAAGCCCGCCTCGCCGAGCTCCAAGGCTTTGTACTTCCCTGCCTTCAACTCTACGAGCGTGAAGCTCTTTGCGTCCCTCATCTGCTGTGCCGTGTATCCGCCATCCTTGAGCTCTTTGACGGTGTATCCGAGCAACTTCATCTCAGGCACGGGGATCTCCGCCTCCCACATCTCTTTGGCACTGTAACCGAGGTCCTTGAGTTGGGACGCTTTGAAGCCCACCGCCTTGAGCTCCTTGGCTTTGAAGCCACCGTCCTTGAGTTCCTGCGCAGAAAACGCAATATCGAGCAGCTCTTGAGCACCAAAGCCAATGTTGTGGAGTACCTCCGCGCCGACGACCACCTTGAAATGCGCACGCCGCGTCATGCCCTTGGAAATCAACTGGGCGACGGAGTTCTGCCAGGCTGTGCGCTTCTGCGGAGGTTTCTGCTTCGGGTTCCTAGAGTCTTCGAAGATCTTAGTTACAGCGTTGTACGACATCTCGAGCTCGCTCTCCCCTGGCTCCGGATTCCGATTCTTGCAGAGCAGCTCAAACATCATGAATATCTCTTTGCGCTGGGGACCGCCCTTGGTCAGGAATGGCGAGGACTGCAGCGTCTTGAGTGCAGTCGAGGGTCCACTGCGCAGAGACAGTACAGGGACCTCCCATCTACTCTTGGGACAGATGATAAGTTTTTCGAGAGCCTCGAGTGCCTTGGGGTCACCGTTCATGACGGTGAGGATCGTCGTAATAGCGTTGCGCTCCTCGCGCTGCACCGGTGGCATCCACTCGAATCCGGCTAGCGACAGGTCGAGGTACTCGAGGCTGTCGTTCTTGCCCAATGCGTCCACGAGAGAGACGACCTCTTTATCAGAGATCTTGTACTGGCACTTCCACTTGAGAAGCGAGCCACTCTTGATGGCATCGAGAGGCAGCCCGTAGCCCACATTCCAGAGCTGCACTCCCTTCTCTGCTACGCCGATGCCCGCCTCGCGCGCCTCCTGGATCAGCTCATACCATGTCTTGAGCATCGTCAAGGTCGAGATGAAGATCGACTTGGGAAGCGTCGAGGTGAACGAGCCACCTTGGACTGCCATCAGATTGTACTCCACTTGGCTCGCAGTGCCGTTGCGCACCTTTGAAGTTACCATCACTAGAATAACCGCTTGCATGATGCACTGGGGGAGCGCTTCGATGAGAACCTCTGCGATGGAGCGAGTTGCCGCGTACGCGGGTATGAACTGACGTAGGCTTTCTGGCATGGGCGCGGTCGGGAGCAGCCCAAAAGGCCCGAGAAACATGAGAGAGTCGAGGAAGAGCATCCCGAATGGCATCCCACCGAACAGGATCGACCGATAGAAAAACGAGTCCTCGCCGTAAGTTTCGCGCAGATAGGGGAGAACCCGAATCCAGACCACGACGAACTGGCCCACAAGGAGGCAGGCGGAGACGAACGCGAAGGCCATGGCGCCGGCATTGTAGAAGAGGATCGTCACCTGAATATCGGTGAGCAGGTCCATGCAGTAAAGGTAAACTGCGATGCAGCCGGCGATGCCATTCTTGATCACCCCGACAAACATCTTGACGTAGACTGTGCAGCCTGCCTCGCGTTTTTTCTTTGCCTCTGCCTCTGCCTCTAACCTAGCCATCTCCTCCAAATCTACCGCCTCCGCCTTCGCCGACTCCAGCGCGGAGAGAAAGTTGTTGTACGTCTCGATCTGCTTCTCGATCCTCGTACGCTTCTGCTCCATCTCCGCCTGCACTTCAGGTTCCATACCTCGTGCTCGCAAGCGCATCACCATGTTATGCTCCTCAAGATCCTCTCCCGCCTGTCTCAGCAAGAGTCGCACCTCGTCAGGATCGCCTGCCACTTTGGACAAGAATCCACCGCCAAAGGAATCGTCTTCGAGAGGGCTGTAGCCCTTCTTCGCCGCCTGCGCTGCCGCGAGCTTCTGTTTCTCCCTCCACTTCTCAATATCGGCCTGGAAGAGGAAGAATGTGGCAAAGATCCCGAAGAGGACGAAGTCGACCACAACAAAACCGAGGCAATTATTCTTGGCAAATTCGACACTTGCGTGTCCGAACTTTGCTGCCCAGATTGTCGGGTCGAGGTTGACATTGTCGAATTTGTCCGCTAGCCACTTCATTGCAGTAATGAACGGATACAGAGCGAATCCAATCAAGACGTCAAGGTCGAACGCTTCCGACAGGGCGAGCAGTACGGTAAAGGCAACCGTGAATGCGAGCGAGATCCATGCCTGTTTGTCTTCGTCAGACATGCCTTCATCAACTTGCTGAACACCTTTTTTGCTCCTCCTCCGTGCGATAGCTGCAGCGCGCCGCGCTTTCTCATCTTCAGCGGCTGCCTCTTCCCTCGCCGCCATGTACGCCAGGAAGCTGCCTGCTTTCTCGTCTGGGGGCTTATTGGCTTTGAATCTGGGAAGGTAGGCCTTTGCGGCGACCTTTTTCTCCAAGGCGGCAATGCGCGGCTTCGCCTTCGTAGAAAAGAAGGCACGGATGGCTGTCACGAGCTTCCTGAACTCGTCGAGCTTGAGCGTGCCCGACTTATCAGCATCAAACGTCTGCAACACTTTCTTGGCCTCAGCCGAGTTTTCCACCGACAGACCCAGCTCGGCCAGCGCGGACATGAGCTCCTTGTAGTCCATGATCTGCGAGTGATCTTTATCAAACTGGCGGAAGATCTTTTCTATGTCGTCGGCGGGTGGAGGCAAGGCCGCCAAAGCCGCCGCCCGTTCGGCCGCCTCCCGTTCGGCGACTGCCGCCTGTTTTGCCTGGTACTGTCGCAGCTCAAGGACGAGCTTCTTGAACTCGTCAAGCCCGAGGGCACCTGACCCGTCCGTGTCGTACCCCTGCATCACCTTAATTGCCATAGCTGGGGCCACTTCTATGCCTACTTCGCGGAGCGCTTCTAGCGTCTCCTTGGCGTCGATGACGCCGCTGCCATCCTTATCGTATCTTGCAAAGATTCTCTCCATGACATCCAACTGGAAATTCGATTCGGGAGCTTTAGGATCCTCCTCCTCCTCCTCTGGCGCTGAAGCCTCGGCGGATGCCGTTGCCATGGCCACTCCGTTGCTGGACCCGGTACGTAGTTGAGCTCAACGCGAGCTTCGGAGCTCGACGCCACGAGGTGAATGAACTGCGTGCAACTGGATCGGGAGTCGAATCGTCAGCGATGAGCTAGGAGAGAAGAGACGTTTCATGCTCCTGGATCGCAGCGGACAGCGTGAATGCAAGCCCGCCACCGTGCATGCTAGCCGCGTCAACCGCTGGCCACCAAATGTTGATCCGCGTGTGTGCACAAGAGCAGCTGATGCGGGTCGCTGGCGATTGACAGTGAAGGTAGCAGCGGCTGTGTGCGTGACCACGGTAAGGCGCTCACCCTCGTGAGAGCAGTCGGCGTCCGAACTCAAGTGCGTTGATCGCCAAAGTGGCGCTTGACACAGCGCTCCGTGAAACCGTTCATCTGGGCGCACAAGTGGACGCATGGCCGGGATAGGGACCCGGTCGCAAAACGCTCGGTTTAAGGCTCTAAGCTGTGGGTTCTTTGTAAGCTGGCCACCGCTGCCCGGCTGCCGTCTTTCTCGTATTCTATCGTATTCAACCGTAACGTTAAAAGACACCATAACGATGACCGGTTCAATACGGTTATCAACCATCCCTTAAAAATCAGTTTCACACACACGTTCACACCTCCGGTAAGCTCGTGCGAGCGCGATGGGACGCCCACCCTAGACAGTCCGCTCTCCACATGGGTGCTCTCTTTTCCCTCTTCAAGATAGATTTCGGCTTCACCATTGACGAACGCGATATCCTACCGCCTTGCCGAGCTCCGGCCACATTGTCGCAACTGGCTCGTCCATCTGCACTGTCCGCGTTGCCGTCCTCTCAAGGCCCACTGGACCTCGATCACGTGGCTGCGCTCATACAATCCGTCCCCGATGAGTCTGTCATCGTGCTTGTTGGCGCGGGTGCATCTGTATCGGCCGGCATACCCGACTTCCGCACGCCGGGCACGGGCCTATACGATAACCTTCAGGCTTACAATCTGCCATACCCAGAGGCCGTCTTTGACATCGGCTTCTTCCGGCACACGCCCGAACCCTTTTACAAGCTGTGCAGGGAGATGTGGCCGGGCCAGTACGAGCCGACGCCCGCGCATCGCTTCCTCCAGAAGCTTCACGAGCACCGGAAGCTCAAGCGCTGCTTCACGCAGAACATTGACAGCCTCGAGGCGGCGGCCGGCCTACCCAAAGAGATGGTGGTCGCCGCGCACGGCAACTTTGACGAAGCGCATGTGGTCGGCACGGGCGCGCGCGTTGACGTCACCGAGCTCAAGCGCGCCATTTTCGAGGGCGACGTGAGCCTACGCGCGTTGTGCCAGGTATGATCTCCCGTGATTGCCCTTGATTGCCCGTGATTGCCCGTGATTGCCCTTGATTGCCCTTGATTGCCCGTGATTGCCCGTGATGACCCTGACGATCCCTACGCGCACTGTGCCAGAGGGAGGGCGGCCTGGTCAAGCCTGCCATTACCTTTTTTGGCGAGGAGCTGCCCGCTCGCTTTGGCGAGTGCGTGTGCACCGACTTCGCCCACTGCCGTCTGCTCCTGATCTTCGGGACGAGCCTGCAGGTATGTCTGAGTGCGCCTGAGTGCGGCCGAGTGCATGCTGATTGCTCCTGATCTTCGGGACGAGCCTGCAGGTACAGCCGTTCGCGTCGCTCGTGCGCCGCCCCCCAGAAGGCACGCCGCGATTCCTCATCAACCGCCAAAAGGTGGGCCTGAACCTTGGGCTTGACTTTGACTCGGCGGACACGACCGACGGGTGCTTTATTGGAGACTGCGACGCGGGTGCGCAGCGGCTGGCGACGCTACTCGGCTGGGGGGACCTCGGAGGCACATCTCGTACGATCTCAGGCGATCTCGGACGCATCTCGTGCGATCTCGGAGGCCCAGCTTCCGCCTCACAAATTGCCGCGGCCCGCACAGCGCCCGCCGCAGCGCCCGCCGCAGCGCCCGCCGCAGCGCCCGACGCAGCGCCCGACGCAGCGCCTGACGCAGCGCCTGCCACCAACGAGCTCGCTGAGCGCCTCGGTGCAATGAGCCTAAGCGTGGCCGCCGTCGCTACCCACAAGGAAGAAGGAAGGTTGAAGGTTGCGTTGAGTTCAACTGTCGCTACGAGCGCCTCGAGTTCAGCAGCGGTGAGGGCGGCGTTGTGAGGATGGTGGCGCAAACCGCACGCGCACAGGTGTAGGAATTTTGCAGTCGAGCGTGTTCACCACCGACGCGGCGGTCCGGTGTCCTTGGTATCGAACATAAACGATAAACCACCTTGACTGTGAAGTGGTCCAGATTCATCCCGCTGAAGAGTCACCTTTCAAGCTCTGAAGAGAGGCCAACGTCCCTTTCTTGATTGTTCTCGTCTTTGAGTGCTTGCATGTGAATTTCGTCGAATTCTATTCTGCATTGCATGCAGCAAAGACGATAAACGATTGGTCAGCAAATGGCTCGTGTCTCCAACGAGTGCTCACCAGTCGGGCTCGCTATCGTAGCGCCACCGAAGTCCGGAAGCACCTTTATCGCTGCGCTGATCAAAGCCTTGGCCTTCGAGGCAGCCACATGCCGCATAGCATCCACGCAGTTCCGATGCTCGACAACTGTGATGGTCGGGTGCCCCACTGATGGTGCGCGCTGCCATCGCCACGGTCGCAACGGCAAAAGTGACCTGCGAATGCTGTGCACATGGGGTTCGCAACCGGACAACAATCGCTCCTTTGCGCTGCCGGCTGGCTGTTGCGCAGTTGTGCGCCCGTCGGCTACGAGTGACTTGCTCGACGCGCCAGCTGGTGATGGCAGCATGCCGATCGAACAGTTTCCCCACAAGCGCAACTGTCAAGCCCACTCAGTCGATCACTGGCTGGCAGAGCAGCCACGCGCCTGGGCATGGGGGTCGCCTCGCGCGCATCTGCTCGAGCAGCACGGCTATATCGTCGGCCCCATTCGATCGTTGCCGCCAGCCCCCGAGCAACCCTCCCAAGCCTTGGCGGCGCTCTCCTCGCTCGGCTGGTCTTCCCCGTCCTTACCAGGCTCACTACTGCCCCGTCTGAGAACGGTCGTCGTATTGCACGTGCGCCATCCACTCGAGACGCTCGTCTCGCACTACTACTGCGTCTCCTCCGCTCGTACGTGTCCGCGGCGCCACGCCCTGCGCGCCGCCGCCACCGACCGGGCCACCGACAAGAATCGCACGACAGGCAGGGGCGGATCGGCACCTCTCGACTCTCCTCCCCACGACCCCGGCCCTCACTCCGGCCCTGGCTCGGCCCTCGACGACTTGGCAAAACCTCAACTCGACGCCTTTTTGCTTGGTGAGCTCAACGGCCACACACACACGAGCACCAACCGTCTCCTCGGGCGCCTCGAGAGGCTCGCCAGCTGGCTGGAGACGGCGAGGGCGTTGCATGCGCGAGGGCTGCTCGAGTTTCGGGACTTGGGCCGGTTAGAGGCGCCGCCGAAGGACCTCGTCGACACAGAGCTTCATCACTGGACGCACGAAGTACGGCCCGCCTCGAAGTGTGAAGAGCGCGAGGATCGTACGGATGTTCGGGGCGCGCGCAGCCCAGATCATGTGCAGCGACCACTCGTGGTGCTCTCGCGTTACGAGGCGATGACCGCCGACTTCGATGTGTGGTTCAAGGCCCTGCTCGACACGCTGCCGGACGGCATGGTGGCGCGTGCAGCCTCGCGCACCCAGATCCATCGGGCGATGCTCGCGCTCTTCCGAAAAGACTTTGTGGCCGACGGTCGCCACCGCCACTCTCTTGTGCCCGGTTCCAACCTGGCGCGGCTCCTTCCGGCGTCCCTGCACCGCCTGCAAGGCCACGCGCGCCTCGTCTCGTTGGTGGATCGACTTGGGTACGACTTCCAGATGACTGTCAAAGTCTGAGTCAAAGTGAAAGTCTGACAAGATTGACCCTGTGACCGCTGAAAGCCAAGAGGGAATGGGGATTTTCGCTGCCCAAAATGTTCCATCCTCGACCAACATGACGCCCTACGGTAGTACGAAACTGCACCGGAATTGTGTTTTACCGGTTCATGTCGTGGACCACGCTGGACGAGCTGCCACGAGCGGCGCCGAAGCTTGTAACATCCGCCTCTGCGCCCGTGCTCAAGCACAGCTTTAGCGACGCTTCCCGGGCCGCCCGTGTGGCAGCATGGGACGAGCGAGCCGTTCTGGGACCAATCAGCACGTTTGACTCAAAAGGCGGCAAAGCGATGCGGTATTGTAAAGGCGTGGCGCAGCGACCAAAGCCGCCGAGTGCCATATGCCCCGTTTCTTGCTACCAAAGCTTTGAGCAGGCCAGCACCCTCGCAAAGTCTGGCGGTCGTTTCAGCGAGTCGGTGCGATTCGCAAAGGTTGTGCCCGCCGTTTGCCCTGTCGCCTCCTACCAGTCGCAGATTACGACCCTCAGCGCTGCCGGTGGTGGGCGCATCAGCGACGCGCCACGCCCGTGCGTCGAGCCTTCGAAATCTCAGTGGGCCCGCGGACCTCAGGTGCCGAAGCCAGACCCGCGGCCGTGGAGGATTCCGGTGCCGGCCTGGCGAGAAGGCTTGAAGAGCTTCAACAGATCGATCGATCCGCCATCGCCGCCGGCCCATCGATCAGCGCCTCCGCCGCCCCGCCACCAAGCTCCTAAACCCGCTGTGGCAGTCACGGCGGCGGGGACTTCGCAGCAGGAGCTACCACAGCCGCCATCGCCGCCAGAGCAGCTACAGCGGCAACAGCAGCAAGCCATGGCGGTGGCGGCGGCCGATGCGGTGGCCGCAAGGGCGGTGGCGGCGGCCGAGGTAGTGCTGGCGGCCCATGCGGTAGCCGAGGAGGCGGCCGCAAGGGCGGCGACCGCGGCCGAGGCGGCGGCGGCAAGCCCAGAGGATGAGATGTTGCGCGCGTTTGCCGCTGCAGCGGCGGCCCAGGCGGCGGCCGCGGCCGAGGCGGCGGCCGACAAGGAGGAGCAGCGGCGGCAGCGGCAGCAGGAGCAGCAGCAGCCACCGCCGCCCCAGCCACCGCCGCCCGAGCAGCAGCAGCAGCAGCAGCAGCAGCAGCAGCAGCAGCAGCAGCAGCAGCAGCAGCAGCAGCAGCAGCAGCAGCCAGAGGCGGAGGAGCCAATGCAGCAGCGGCCGCCGCCACCACCACCGCAGCCCAAACCACAGCCTAAGCCGCCGCCCAAACTTGCGCCCAGGCCACCGGTGCCAAAGGCGCCGCTGCCAAAGCCCGCGATGCAGAAGCTCGTAGAGCAGCAGGAGTTGATGAGGCGCATGCGTGGCGACCCTCGGCAGCCCGCGGACAGCCCGCGGCAGCCGGCGGCGCCGAAGGAGGCCACCCAGACCAGGCTGACGAGGGAGCGACAGAGCCTGCAGCTGGCAGCGAGGCAAAGGCGGGCTTTGGCGTTCGCGTTGCTGGCGTCCAAGGGGTACATTTCGATTGACGAGGCGCAGCAGCAATGCTAGCTTTCGATTGACGCAACCGCCGCCGTCTCAGCCACCGTCTCAGCCGCCAGCCATCGACGCCTACAACGTGCTACAGCGCATGGCGATGCGGCGACAGTTGAGCTAGCTGGTGGTGCGTTGTGGTTGCCTGAGTCACTCTCAATGGACTCTCAACGCTTTGAATTGACTCTCAATTTGAATTGACTGTCAATCTCAACATAATCTCAATTGCAATTGCTCAATTGACTCTCAATCTCAAAAGATGGGGCCCGCGAGAGCGGCGTGGAACGGCATGGGTAACGCTAACGACGTGTCACTGTCCACTGTGTGCGTCACAACACAGTGTTCAAAGCCTATGAGGTAATTACCTGAGTGTAGTGAGAACTGAGAAGGTCACCTTAGCCAAGGTCCCCTACTAGGTCAAAAAAGTGCGCACGGCGTGACTTTCGTCCCGATGACCCCCTGGTGTAAACCTGGTGTATCCCTATTGCCACCTATCCAGAAAGCTCGGCTCGGCTTGACGTTGAGACCGGTGACCCGGCCAGGCAAGAAGTTGTTCACGCCCGGGAGAATTCGTCACTCGACACCAAACACAATCCCGTTGGAGACATGGGGGAGCCCACGATCAAGGTGACCGAGCTCGTAGTCACGGGCATGTGCTGCCAGTCGGAGGTGACGCTGATCCAGAAGAAGCTCGGCCCCATGGAGGGCGTCATCGACCTCAAGTTCAACCTGATGTTGCGCCGCGTCGCGGTTTACCACGACCCGAGCAAGGTGAGCGCCGCTCAAATGCTCCGCCCACTCAACTGGGCGCTCCTCGGCGCGTCGGTCGTGCAAAAGGGCGGCCCAGGGGCGGGCCTGAAGCGCGGCGAAATGTGCTCGAAGGAGACGATCCTTGCGGTGTGCTGCCTCGTGCTCTTCCTGATCGGCCAAGGCGTCTGGGCGCGCCCCAAGGACACCGAGTTCTGGGAGTGGCCGTACTCGTACTTTTCGCTGGCGTGCGTGCTGCTCGGGTTGCCGACGCTCGTGGTGCGTGCACTCAACGGCCTCTTCTTGCAGTGCACGCTCAACATGTTCGCGTCGATGGCGCTCGCCTGCATCGGCGCGCTTGTGCTCCTCGACCTGGAAGAGGCCGCCGCGATTACCTTCTTCTTCCTGGGCTCCGAGTGGCTCCAGGCATGGTGCGTGCACCACACGGCCAACCTCGCGGGCAGCCTGGGCGGCATGCTGCCCGAGCGCGCCTACCCGGCCGACGGCTCGGCCGACAAACCGCTCTCAGAGGTAGTGGTGGGGGAGCTGCTGCTGGTCAAACCGGGGGGCGCCGTACCCGCCGACGGTGACGTCGTCGGGGGCGCCTCGTCGGTCGACGAGTCGATGCTCACTGGCGAGTCGATACCGGTGTCCAAGGCGGCGGGCGCTCAAGTCTTCGCAGGCACCACCAACCAGACTGGCGTCCTAACCGTCCGCGTCGTGCGGCTACCGGCCGAGAGCACGGCCGCACAGCTCGGCATGCTCGTCGCACAAGCGCAGCGCTCGGGAGGGCGCGAGGTGTTTCTGGAGCGCTTCGCGCGCGTGTACACCACGCTCATCCTACTCACCGCCATACTCCTCGCCACCATCCCACTCGGCTGGTGCACGTGGACAGACGACGCTCAGGACGACGCTCCGAATGGGGCGAGCGTCGTGGCGAGCGTCAGCGCTAACGTCAGCGCGAGCGGCCACGGCGAGGGAGGCCACGGCGAGGAACCCGAGACTTGGACGGAGCGTTGGATGCACACGGGCGCAGGCGCGGATGGGTGCGTGTGGTGGCTGCATCGCGCCCTGGCGCTCGTGGTCATCTCGTGCCCGTGCTCCTTCATTGTGGCGATGCCCGTCACGAATGCGTGCGGCATCTCCGCGCTCGCCAAGTGGGGCATCCTCGTGAAGAACGCGAAGCAGCTCGACCTGCTCGCGCGCATGACGCACCTGGCCGTGGACAAGACCGGCACACTCACCGAGGGGCGCTTCCGCCTACGCCAGCTCGCGCTGAACCATGCCAATCGGCGTGCCGAAATCGAGAGCGTGATGCGCTACGCCGCGGCCGTTGAGAAGAATTCGTCCCACCCGATCGCCGCCGCGTTCCTTGAGTTTGCGGACTCGCTCGGCGTGGACCCGCCGCCCGCGCCCGAGTTCATGCTCCTCGAAGGTGAGGGCATCGAAGCGCTCGTGGAGGGCGTCAAGGTGCACGTAGGCAACGAGCGCCTCGCCCGACGCGTTCTGGCGGAGGCGGCGATCGCGCGAGGGGAGGTCGTCTCGACGCCCGAGATGGAGGCCGCCGCCGAGGCCCTCCGAGCGGCGAACGCGAACGTCGCGCACGCGCAGCAGCACCAGCTGCCCGCGCGCATGCTCACGAGTCTGCAGAAGAAGCAGCAGCAAGCGCAGGCTGCCCTCGAGGCCGCCACGGAGGCCGCGCGGTGTGCGCAGGCTGCATTCAAAGGTGGGGCGTACGAGGCGGCGGCGGATCCGCTGCCGCCGTGCCCGAAGGACTGTGGCAAGTGCCGCGGCGGCGGGTGTGGCCCGAAGGAATGCTGCAACCGGCGGGGCCTCCGCCGTCGTCGCTGCGGTGGCCGCTGCTGCCATCGTGACTGCTGCAACCCTCCCAGAGAGTGTTGCCATGACGGGCCATGCCCTACTGCCGAGCTCGCGCCTACGACGACGCCCTACCTCGCGCCGACGCCCACCCCCGCGCCCATGCCCCAGCTCGCGCCGGAGGCTGCCATCGAACCGACGGTTACGCCCGCTACGGCGCCAATGCCCTCACCGCCGCCCTCGCCGCCCGTCGACGGCCCCCCGGAGCTGACCCTGGGCTCGTCTCTCATCGCGGGCTGGCGACGCTCGGGAAGCAGCGTGCTCTGGGTGCTGCTAGACGGCGAGATCGCGGCCGCGTGCCAGCTCTCTGACGCGATCCGCGGCGAGACAGCGCCTGCGATGGCGGCACTCGCCGGTCTGGGTGTGAAGACGACGATTCTCACGGGTGACTGTGAAGAGACGGCGCAGGCGGTGCGCGCGCAGGCGGGCATCGCGACGGCGGTCGCGGGGATGAAGCCGGCCGAGAAACTCGCCATGATCAAAGAGTTTCGGCGCGAGGCGATCGTCGGCATGGTGGGAGACGGCGTCAACGATGGCCCAGCCCTCGCTGCCGCTGACGTGGGCATCGCGATGGGTGTCCATGGCACCGCCTTGGCCTCGGCGGCCGCTGGTGTCGTGCTGATGACCAACGACCTGCGTCGGCTGGCAGACGGCATCATGGGCGCGCGGCGCACGGCGCGCACGCTGCGTAACTCCGTCGCGATTGCGCTGCTGCTCAAGCTGCTGCCGTTGGTGCTCATCTTCACGGCGTTCGAGAAAGCTGAGGGGTACCTGATTACGGCCTCCGTAGGCTCGGACGTGCTCGGCATCATCATCGTGCTTGCGAATGCCATCAGCCTGCTCGGCATCCGAAGCCAGTATGCGGTCACGCCGTGCGCAAACAGCGCCCTCTCAATGGAGGGGCCCACCGTCGTGACGAGCACGACCGAGTAAGCTTGCAAGAAACAACATCAATCACTGAATGTTGGCGTGCAATTGTCTTAGGACGTGGGTGGCCTCGCATCGATGGGGGGGCATTGGAACATGAGGGGCAATCATGGGGGACAATCCACTAGCGACTAGGGCTAGAGCTCACGGAGGTTGGGATCCGCGCTGCCAGTACTGCAGTGGTCGATTCCCGGGTGGGCGGGAGCGTCGAGCGAGAAAAGCGCTCATGGCTGGAGCGAGAAAAGCGCCGTATAGGCTGCGGCGCGACGAGACAATCGTGCGCGGCCCTGTCGCCTTAATGAGGAGGATGGTGCGGGGCATGCGCATCCGCATGGTTCTTGGTAGAGGATACCTGTGATGTAAGCTGTATCCGCATGCATACATCTTAGAGATGTCGAGATAGAAAAGTTATCTTTTGTCTCACCGGACCGTACCTAACGAGGCGGGCGACCATCGGGCGGCTAGCGAACTCCCCCTTTTGGTTATCTCCCGACTCCCCCTTGGCAGCAGCGAGCAGGCCCAGGGGGCGGTTGAGATAGAAAAAAACTTGTCTTTTGTGATTTGTCGTCCGTCGGTACTCCGACCGGGGACCGTACCTAACGAGGCGGGCGACGATACACGCCTTTCCTTAGCGTTTAGAATTCACGGTGCGTACATCCTCCGGTTCACAGCCAATGGTGAGGCGGCGAGCGTCCGACTCTGCAGACCGACTCCACCCTGAAGAAATCATGTCGCGTCCCCTTCTGGCTCTCGTCTTTGTCGGCGCGGCATCGGCGCTGAAGCACTCGTTTCTGACGCAGCATGCACCTCACCACGCCGTGCGCGCAGCACTGCTCATGGCCGAGCCCAAGTTGATGGTTCACGTCGAGTGAGCTGCCTTTCCCTGACCGGCAGCCAAGCTGCCAAGACCGCCCCTGCATACCTATCAAACTCACATCAACTTATCGACCTGCATACCTATCAACCCCATGCATGTAGGTACTGCGGAGGGTGATTTGACAAGTTCGACGATTTGCCCCTGCTGAAGAAGGTCATCATGGACCGCTTTGGCGACGAGGTGGCTATCACTGCATCGTCGGATGGAAATGTGGGCTCTTTCGAGGTGACGGCGGCTCAAACTGGAACCACGCCATGGCCGCCGCCGCCGGTGAAATACCCGAAAAAATACGAATCGGCCGTGGGCAAGCTCGTGTACTCGAAGTACAACAGCCAATTTCAGGCGGAACCCTGCCGTACTGACGAACAGAGGTCAAAGGTGGCAGATGAGATTGAGGCCATGCTCGACGCAGACAATGGCGCAGGCGACTGTGTCTAATCATCCAGATCTCATGTCCTAGCTCACGATTGATGAGCTGTGCCACAGCGCAACGGCCAGGCTGCCCATGACGGTGGGCCGGCGGAGAGTGCACGCGTGGATCGCGCTGCATGCCGGCTGCCTGAGGATGCTTGCAACGGGCCGCTGCGAACGTGAACAGCTCTTCTCAATCTGATCGATTGAAATATGTGACACCCGTTACACCTTTGAAAAACAAAAATCAAATCACTACGTCGCGGTTCGGTTTCACCCCGGACCGATGACGCCCCGGACCACGCGGAAACGATCCGAGATACGTAGTACGCACAAGGCGAAGGCCAACAGTTCATGCTGCCGGCATGTTATTCGAGATGCAATTCAGCCCACCTCCGCCAAAATTCACGGGCTCAGGATTGACGCCTTTCACCTCGTAGCCGGGAAACAACCGGCGCATCGTAGCCACGGCTTGCGCATCAGCGTCGGCGAATCGTTGCGGCCGGCCGGGCTTGTAGTACTGCGGCAGCACAATGAGGCCGTTGGCGATCACATAGTTGGTGTAGGAGGCCGCTGCGATGACTTCGACACTCCCCGAGCCTGGGGTGAGTCCTAACTCAGGTAGCTGGGCAAGCAGCTGGTACGTGCCCTCGGATGCATTGATAGTCAGGTAGAGCTCCTCAGGGTAGGGCATCCGTTCGACGACGAGACGGCGGCCGCTCTGATCTGTCTGGTTGCTCAGCAGCGCCGCATTCGCGTCCAGTCGGCGTGCGGTCGTCGCTGCGAGCGCCGAGTGCTGCGCCTGCTGCGGCGTCAGCTGAGGCACCACCACGGTGTACGGGCCAACAAACCGCGCGCACTCGTCGACGTGCCCGCCGGTGCCGATGGTGGTGTACACGCGACGGCCTCCCTCGCCTTCGAGCGGCCCGAGGTACGACTGCTCATCGTCCGCCACCCCATCCTGAGTCCAAACCACGTGGCTCACGCGGAGGTACTTCTGCGCAAGAGCCTCGATCTGAGCGTCTGTCAGGCCAGGGTGCCGCTGGCGCTCGACTTCGCGCGACATGATCACAGTCCCTAGGCCATTGAAGGACTTGTCACCACCCTCGGTCACGAAGTCCGTTGCGCTCTCCACGGGCAGGCCAAGCGCCGTACTGAGGCCGTCGGGGACCGTGTTCGGTACGTCGCACGTAGCCCACGGGCCACGCACGTGATCACCAACAAGGTAGCCCCACAATGTAAAGTGCGGCTTAATCATGAGGCGACTCGGTTCGCGCCCACCGGCCCGCCGCAGCCAGATCGGGCCGGTGTCCCGTGTCCAGATGTCACAATGGCTCACGTTCACGAAGCTAATGTTGGGTACCGGCAACCTCAGGCCGGCTTTCATCAGCGCCAGCTCGAAGCTCCGCTGCTGATGAGCGGTGCTCTTGGGATCCACGAGCACGCGCACGTGCACGTGCGTATGCAGAGCTTTGGCAAGCTCGGCCTGCACCGCCGTGATCGTGTCAGGATAGGTGAATTTGGACGGATCCGCGAACTGCACGTCGGGGTCCTGTGCAAGCAGCAGAATCGAGTCCATTGGCTCTGTGTATGCTGGTGCGTACCACCCCTCAGCGTTGTCGTCGGCGTCGGCCCTCTTGACGGAGGAGTGCGCCAATGTGGCGAGCAGAAGAGCGGTCGTTAAAACATTGCGCATTGTGTGGTACAGGTACAGGTACCGTCGTCCAAGCACCAGGGGTAGGAGAACATCCTCCGGGCCTCTCGTGCACTACTTCGTCAACGACAAATCGTGGATCACCTCGACGGTTCTAATACCCTCGACCTAGTCCGCATCAAATTTCGACGCGTATCGACACCGTGGCGTCAGCCCCCCGCACCGCGCCGACGCAATTACGAGATTCTAAGTGAAGATTCGCGGCGATGGCTTGCGCTGCCCTGTTCGCGCTGGCTGCATCGGCGCTCACCGGCGGAGCACAGACGACGCTCGGCCGCCGCGCGTTGCTCTCGAGCGCTGCCGCTGCCGCCGTTGCACCGCTGCAGGCGGCGCAGGCCTTCAACCTGCCGCCGCTCAGCGAATTCGACAATCCAAAGGCGAGGGCCGCCGCTGCGAAGCAGGCCAACCCTCCGCTGTCAGAGCAGCAGAGTGCAGCCTTTTACGCCGTGAGCACCGGCGACCAGGCATCGCTCAAGCTCATGGTCGACGGGGGCTGGGATCTAGCTTCCGCCAAGGATACGGCCGGCAAGACGGTGCTGCACCGTGCTGCTCAAGTGGGCAATGACGCGGCAGTCGAGACGCTGCTCAAGGCCGGATCCGAGGTGGATGCTGTTACCCAGTGGAAGGAGACCCCTTTGCACATGGCGACGCGCAACGGCAGGCTCGAGTGCGTAAAGCTGCTGACGGCTGCCGGCGCGAAGGTTGACAAGCAGACCATCGGCGGCGACACTCCGCTCGTGCTGGCCAAAAAGTATCGGATGAAGGCCGTTGAGGACTATCTGGCCAGCCTGTGAGGACGAGGCGCATGCATACGTGGTGCCCCCACCGCCCGTGCATGTGTCTGTGCCCTTACAGTAGAGGGTATCCGTAGAGCCCATGCCACGATGCCGTTCCACACAGAGAGACTCAAATTACAGACAGCCGCGGAATGAGGGCAGGACAGTGCAAGAGGAAAGACCATGGCTCGCAAACTCACAAAGAGACAGAGATCCACCGCGCGCACTTCCACCAAGATTTATTACGCGGCATCTTTTGACGAGATCGTGGGAACGACAGATGGTGAGCCAGAACCCAGAACGGGCCGTCCGGACCCGCAACAGAAGCCCTCTAAATTCGAGGAATGAGAAGCCAGCTCTCGCACACGGACGTTCACAGCCGTGAACGCGCTGTTCACAGAGGGCGTTCAATATGCTTCCCGGCTTGACGTACCGCCTCGGCTCGACCCTTTACGTGGCGCTGACGAACCGATGCAACGCTGTGCCGCTGCCACAGACGCGCGGCCCTGGCTTTGCGATGTCGTCAGCGAGCGGCTTCGTGCCATTGCCGGCTGGAAACGAGCCGAGCGCTGCTGATGTGGCTGAGGCCGTTCGTGCTGCTTTTGCAAGCAATGACATACCAAGCGAGGTGTGCTTTGCTGGCGTCGGCGAGCCTCTGCTGCGGCTACGCGAGCTCGAAGCGGCGGCGACTCTCATCAGCAGTGAGCACCCTCACGACCTAGTGCTGCGCGTCAACACGAACGGGTTGGTGCCCACGAGCGAGGCACCCGACACGGCGGCTCGCCTTCGGGCCGCGGGCGTGAGCGCGGCAACCGTGGCTCTCGCTACAGCCAACGCCGATCAGTACGTGCAGCTCATGAAACCCGAGAAGCTGAGGTACTCGCCCGTCTTCAGCCTGTCGCTCGGACTCTCGGAGGTGCGAGGCTTCGTGAGTGCATGTGTGGACGCTGGGCTAGCCGTGGAATGCACCGCCGTCGAAGCCCCCGATGTCGATATTGAGGCCACCGCCATCCTGGCCGCGCAACTCGGTGCCACCTTTCGTGCGCGCAAGTGGTTTCCGGCTGTAGAGAGAAGCAGTGACCACTCAGACGGACTATCTCAGTAGCACCTAGCTAGAGGGGTCTTTTGAGTGAGTGAGTGAAAGTGAGTCTAGTGAGTGAGTAAGCTGCAATTTTTTGTGTGCCGCTTGCTTTTCTCGGTTCCCGTGAAGAAACTCGCCGACTTGGATCTTGGTCTAGGCAGGCGTGGAAGGCGTGCGGCAACCAGGCGGCCGGAAATGATGGCCGTGCTTTCTCTCACGCAACAGCCTCAACGATGGTTCTTCGATGATCTGCGTCCGCCGGCCGCTGCTCTGACCGACGTTCCTTCGGGTGAATGTCTCGCCGAGCCAACGTACGCCATCTACAAGCCACGGAATGTGCTGAGTGCTGCAGGCCACGACACTCAGAAACGTCGGACTCTGACAGACATCATGCTAGAGGCGGGTGTCGTGCCGATGGCTGGCCACGTGGGCAGGCTTGATTTTGAGACGTCGGGGCTCATTTTGGTGACGGCTCACGGCCTCCTCAACCGCGCATTGATCAATCTGCCTGAGGTGCTCGAGGCGTACGGCGGCTCGCCGGTGACAAAGCGCTATGAGCTGATCGTCGCAGGTCGGCACGAGCCTGAATCATCGAGCATCCAGCGGCTCGCGGCGCCACTCACCCATCGACTCAGCGGCCGAACGTACTACTCGAGGCCGGCGGTCGCCGTCGAGTGCCGCGGTTCGTACGTGGACGAGCGGCCCGCCTCCGAGTGGCGATTCTTTGATAGCACGGCGGACAGGGCGCGCAAGCGAGAGCAGCACGGGGAGATCAGGCGCGCGTCGAAGCGACTTCCCTCAGCTCGTGAGCTCTGGCACGCGAGCCGGCGCGCCGAGAGGCAGCGAGCTCAGCAGCAGCAGCAGCAGCAGCAGCAGCAGCAGCAGCAGCAGCAGCAGCAGCAGCAGCAGGAAGAGGAGCAGGAGCAGCAGCAGTTGGAGGCGGCGTTGGCGTTGGGAGAGGCGAATTGCCTTTCGGAGCTGGCCCAGCTGGACGCCGAGGACGGGGACGCTGAGGACGGACGGGCGACGAATGTGGTGGAGGCGCCTCGCCTTTTGGAGGATCCTCTCGCTCAGGACGGCGCTCAGGATGGCTGGGTCACACGCGTCGAAGTGGTGCTTTCACAGGGGCGGAATCATCAGGTCCGACGCCTGTGCAAGCAGGCGGGGCTGCATCTGCATCACCTGCGCCGCTTGGAGGTGGGGCCTGTAGGGCTTGGCGGCCTCGAGCCTGGCCAGGTGCGCGAGCTCGAGCGCGACGAGAAGCGCGCGCTGTACGAGTGGTGCTTGCCGCGCCTACTCGAGGCGCAGCAAGGCTTCGATGAATCGCTCTTGTCCGTTGAGGGAGCCGAAGCCGTGCACGGAGCGCGGCTTAAGCGCGGCTGAGACACTGTAAGAGCCGCCGAGAGGAGCAAACACCCCCGTCTGTCACATCACGTCACACGTCTGCGATGCGACATGTAATATGGCCATGATGGGGATCCACACACGTGACATTCCACGTGGAGAGGGTCCAGTGTGCCCAGGAAGCGAAACGACGCGACATGGAAGACGCGCGCTCATTCGATTCGGGAACACTGGTGTTACACCGGAGGTGCGTAAAGAATCCCTTCGCTGGAGCACCTGGGTCCTGGCATGGCCGGCCAACGCGCCATGGGCATGGCGCATTGGCGGGTTCACGTACACGATTCCATGACAGATTCTAATTCTAAATTCTGATTCTGAAACACAGCAACGGCGCCGTGCGCATGGAATCGCATGCACCGGCGCACTTGACAAGGACAGCAATCCAAGAATCCAAAGCCTCGCCCAAGCACAGCGTGACCCCCACGTGATCGTAGGACCTTCACGTGATCAGCTAACAGCAATCCCAACTCCGTTTATAGGAGGCAGCTCTCAGAAGAGGCTGCTAAAATAAGAGGCGACACCCGATTGCCGTCACCCCGCCTCACCTGCTTTGCAAGCAAGCTTCAATCAGTAGATCTAGCACATCATCAGGAAACTTCATGCTGTATTTGTTCAGCCACAGCAGCTGCAAGACAAATTGCTGGGTGGTGACGTTGAACAACAAATGATCTTTGCGAGACCACTTGACCATATCCCAGCGTTTGATCGTCCCACCATTGCATGCGGACACGATCTTCGTGCCATCTGGGGAAAACGCCACCGAGTTGATCGAGCCGCTGTGGGCGTTCGTCTTCTCGCTCAGCAGCCCCAGCGCGCCTGCAATACGAGCCAGCAAGCGTCAGTTTTGGCCAAGGAGGGGCGATTCGAGGGCTCCGACGCACCTGCATCCCAGACTTTGATCGTCCCGTCGCGCGATCCGGAGACAATCTTGGTCCCATCCGGGGAAAAGGCGACCGAGTAGACTTCACCGCTGTGGGCGCTGGTCTTCTCTGCTACACAGTTGATGAGCATCGCGATCATCCTGTGAACAAGAGAGAAGAAGAGCGTGGCAGTGAAGCGCACGGGGTGGAGAGGAGGGAGGCGGACTGGTCGGCGGCGACGCCCGCATGCGAAAAACCACGGTCATGAGAGAGACAAAGGGAGACTCCGGAGATGCAGGAGTGCCCGCGGGGCACCATGGAGGAAAGCACCTGGGCACTCGATCGATTCCGTGTACGAAGGCGGTGCGCTGTGCGCGTGCATCGATCGCACCGACGCACGTTGAGCACGGGAGCGCTACGGAGCGCGAAGAGGCTCGCGCAAGCGCGCTTCCTCCTCGACACCCTGAAGTCTCTATTCTCGCAGTTCACGTGAACAAGTGAGGCGCCACACGCGTTGATATCGCATTTCGCTTTACATGTATGTGCAGGGGTCCCGACCCAAACTTTGAGAACAAATACGTGTCCTTCCAACCTTTGTAACGGTCGGAGGAATGGAGCGCCTCAGCACCTCCTCGATGTCGCAGCGCTCGGTTCAGCGCATGCAGCAGCTTTCGGCGTCGCTTGATCTGAGCTTGGACGGCTCTGCAGCGGCGGCTGCGCTCGATGGCTTCGTCACGCCTGCGCCTCCCGCCCCGCCGTGGCACTTGCCCTCCTCATCATCGCAGCAGCCATTGGACGAGGGCTCGCCGCCCTTGACTGGCACGGGCAGGCAGCCTCTGTGGCGCTCCTCCACCGCAACCTCGCCATTGAGGCCAGCCAGCGCTGGCAAACAGCGGCCGCCTCATGCATACGTGACGCCGTCACGGGAGCGCGCCGCACAGAACCGTCTTGCGTCCAGAGTTCAGGCAGGCAACGGTTCCGCGGAGCGATCGCGCCTGCTCGAGGCGGGCGCGCACCTCTTCCTCGCTGAGGAGTTGCGCGCCGTCGTCAGCCGGCTCTCGGACGAGGCTACCGACCCGAGCGCAGCCGGCACGCGACTGCTCGAGCTGTCGAACGCGCTACGGGCCCAGGCGGGTGAGCATCACTCCGAGTACCACAGCGAGGATGCCGTCGCCGTCGGCGGCTCTTCGGTCGCCGCCTCTGCGGGCGTGGAGGCGGGGAGACGCGCCGCGTCCCTGACGCATCGCGCCACGCAGCTGCGACACGCCGCGACGGCGGTGCTCGACTTCGCTCGGATCGCGCGCGACCAGTACGAGGGTGGCCGTTTGACTGGGAGCTTCGCGGCGTGCCATCCAAACATCATTCCGACGCTGCTGCAGTTAGCGGACAATGAGAGCGCACTCGCTCGATCATGCGCCCGCCCCGGCGTCTCGCTCGACCGCGCGCACGAGGCCGACTTCGCCGCTCTCTCGAACGGCTCATCGTACGAGTACGCGGCGGCCATGGCCACGTCCGACGAAGAGGCTGAGAGCCCAGGCGTAGGCGCGAGCGGCAGCTCTTTCAAGGCGCGGCCGGTTCACCCTAACCCCTAACCCTAACCCCAACCCTAACCCTAACCCTAACCCTAACCCCAACCCCAACCCTACCCTAACCCTAACTCCATCTAGGCGCGGCCGGTCGTGCGCGCGGCGTTGCTACACGCGCGCCGCCGACTCGCGGCGGCAAACGCAGAGCTCGCGCGTGGCGCGAAGCTGCCCAGTGAGGTACCATCGTTACTGTCGCCAGCACCAGCACCCGACGCCGCCCTCGTCGCCGCGCGCGTCCTCGCAAACGCCGGCAAGGAGCCGGACACGGACGCTCACTGGAAGCGGCGCCGTTGGCCCCAACCGCACGAGCTGGCCGCGAATCAGGTCAATCTCACGAGCGAGACGGGAGAGGCCCTCGACAGCGCCATGTCGCCACACCCTTCCCAAAAGGGGTCGCCACGCCCTTCCCAAAATAGGAGCGTTCTCCTTAACAAATGGCGGCTGAACGACAACCACTACCCCGAGGGCAGCAGCGAGGAGGAGGAGGCCGAGGAGGAGCGCGCCGCCGAGGAACGCTCCCACAGGGCGCGCCGCGCGCTCAAGACGGCGGTGCGGCTATGCAAGCAGCACCACTGATGGCCGCTGATGGCCGCTGATTGCGTCCGATTGCCACTGATTGCGTCCCTCATCAGGTGCGGCTGTGCAAGCAGCACCACTACGTACGCGGGGTGTGCGTGCGCTGTCTCGAGCGCGAGGTGGACATGCAAGAGACGCCCGAGCGGGGCCATACGCCGTGGCGGTGCCCCGATGGCCTCTCGAAATACCAGAGATGGTGAGATGGTGACGCCACGCGCAGAAGCGCGCGCCGGCGCGGCGCTGGCGCGCGCCGGCACAGCGCTGGCGCGCGCGAGTCTCGCCTCATCAGGGCGAAGGGCTGAGGCGAATAGCGTCTTAGCGCATAGCGGCATAGCGGCGCGTTCCCTCAGCATTTTGAAGGCCCGAATCGATCCGTTAGGCGAGGGCTTACACCGGCCCGACCGGGCGTAAACGCTTAGGGTTAGGCTTCTAAGCTGTAACTCGCTACCAGGTATAGGGTAACTAGGTAGCGACCCGACCGGACGGACGCGGGCCGCGGTCGATCCGCGACGCGGTTCCGCCCATGGCGATTGGCGTTCCGGCTTCGAAGTTCGATCCGGCTTGTTCCGCGCGAGCCGCGACGTCCGACGATCCGATCGCGGTTCCGACAGGCTGAGCGCTCGATTGAGAACGGTAGCAATTTGGACTCAAAACGATAAACGTGCAGTTAGTGGCATATTAACGACATACATAGCTGTAGCAGAGGTAATCTTCCATCCATTCCATGACCGACCGACCCTCACACGCATCGACAAAAGTACACAGATCACATATACTCGGGTGCACATCACAGCACGCGATGCCGACGGCTGTCCATCGCTTGACCCACGTGGTATGACCACGCTCCCCTACCATCAAGCCCATCATCTGACCTGCGCCACATCAGCGCCACTCAAGATGTCGAGCCCGAGCGCACTGCGCCCGGGCTCGTGTCTGTACGCACACATGGTGCTAACCCTAAAGTAGCACGCGCGAAATGCGTGCGCGTCCACGACGCCGGTCGAGGCGCCGGGAGCGCACTGCGTCTGCAGCAGTGCCGCCTGTAGGTCGTGAGGCGCGTCGGCGGCTCACGGAGCAATCTCGACTGGCGGGATGCCGCTCACGGAGCCGTGCTTCTCCTGCGCGTACTTCTTGCGCACGGCCTGCAGGTTGTTGGCAGCCGCGTTCTTGTGCAGCTGGTTCATGTCGCGCACGCAGGGCAGGATGGCAGCCTCGGTGTAGCACGTGTGCTGCTGCAGCTCCGAAGACTGCACAGTGGAAGCGAGCGGTTGCGCGCGTGAGCGACAGAGTGAGCGCGCAGCACGCGCGCGGAGCGGCCCCGAGTGAGCAGTTCAAACGCAAGTGAGGGCGGCAGGCGGCAGGTGCGCAGCGTACCCAGGGGTTGGCGCCCATAGTCTTGAGCGAGAGGTATGTGGCAGCAGCGGCGATTTGCGAGGGCAGGTACTTGAGCATCTTGTAGTCCTGCAGGGTGAGCTCGACGAGGTAGTTGGCGAGCAGATCGGTCTTGGTGCGCGGGTTGGCATGCACGCCGGCGACCTTGACGAAGCGTTTGAGGAAGAGGAGCGAGTTCGGCGTGGTCAGCTGAAAGTTGAGCTTCGAGAGCATGTCGCCCTCCATCTTCAGGATCTGCTCGCGCGTGTACGCCTTGTCGGAGATGTACACGAAGTCGCGGCACTCGGGCGCGTAGATCTCCTCGTACTTGGACGAGATGAACATCGCCGTGACGCCGACCAGCTGCAGGTGGCTGCGCTTGATCTTCTCCTTCTCGAGGTAGCGATCGATCAGGTTGACGGTCAGGTACAGGGTCTCAGGCATGAGCTTGAACTTCAGGTGCACCTCGACGAGCCAGTCGATGAGGATCGCGCGCATCTTCTCGTTGATGTCCTCCTGCTTTGTGATGTAGGTGGACGCAGCGAGGTGGATCGCCTGCGCGTGGAGACGGGAGCGGGAGCAGCGCAAGGTGAGGGCGGAGCGTGGAGCAAATGTGCATGCAGATGCCAATGCCGCGCGCCAGCTCGTTGCGCGCCGCAGTCCTTGTCGCCAGTCGTCGGCTCCAAGCCGGCTCCTTTCGCCTGAGCCCGCTGCGCTGTTACAGGTGCAGCATCGCGAGTGTGTCCACCGGCCGGCCAGTATGCCGCGATCACCGGGCGGTGCGTGCTGGCGTGTGCGCACCTCCGACTTGCGGTAGTGATCGTGGATCTCCTGCAGGTACGGAACGACCGACTGCGCATCCTGCACGTCGGGGATGTCGACCTTGTCAACCTCCTTGCTGGGCACCGCCAAAGTCTCAAAGGCGTTGGCCAGGTTGTCGCGCGGCTTGGCCAGGGCCTTCTTGGCCGGCTCCTGCGTGGCGAATGGGCGGGCGCCGCGCGGTCAGACCGCCGCGCTCGCAGGGACATGCAGGCAACCGCCCGGCAGGTGCTGCGCGAGCAGGGCGCGGTGGGTGCTGCGAAGGGATGCGCACCAAGGGCTTGCCGAGCTGGCCGATGGCCTTGTTGTGCTCGGGACGCTTGGAAATGTCGCCAAGCGCCACGCGGGCGCGGGTCGCAGCGGCGGGACCGTCGTTGGGAGGCATGGCGAGCGAGGTCGGGTCGGTAGGCGGCTGCTTTGACTTTCAACCAGGGGCGGCAGGGCTTCCCCACATCAGCGAAACCCGGTCTCGCCGCCCGATGCGGCGCCGCCGCTGAAACTCACAGAAAGGCAGTCACCCCAAACTGAAAACGGAAGAGGTTTTCCTCTCGGCGCGTGGACGAGTCGTGTCTCGAAGTGCCCAATTCGACGCGCATTGCAAAACACTCACGTGTGTTTTTTGATGGGGACAGCGACTCCCGCCTCGCTGCGGACGCTCGCGGCCAAGCCATTCGGCAAGGACGGCGTACGCCTCGTGTACGCGAGCGTGGCGCCGGGTGTCACGGTGCTTGAGGTACGATCAGCCGCCGCGGCCGAGCAGGGCGACGCCACCGCGTGGCACGCGCACGGCGACGCACTGCCGGCGGCCGACGGTGTCGTGGTGATCAAAGAGGCCACCGCGACGAGTGGCCTGCCGCGCACGGCCGAGTGGCGACTGCGTAATGGTGAAGCCGAGGCGACCACGCCAATCAGCCTCGCGCGCCCGGCCAGCACGCTCGCAATCACCGCTGGGAGCAGCGGCAACGGCGCCACAGTCTTGGTGCTCGACAACGTGGAGCTCGCCTACAATGTGTTGCAGTGGTTTGGTACCGTCGCCATCGATCTGCGAGCGATGGCCACATCGCGGCTACGCGAGAGCGTCGTCATCGAAGATGCGCCCGCGGCAGCCGCACTGCCGCTCAAGGACGACGCCGTCTGCATCGGCGCCTCTGCTGCTCCGACCGAGCGCGAGCGCGCGCTCCTCGACGCCGTGACGCGCCGCGTGCGCCGCACCGTGTATCTGCTCTCCGATGGCGCCTTTGCGGCCTTGTGCGCCGCCCACCCTTACCTGTGCGGCGAGACGGGCGCCGAGCGCCGGCCCGTGTTACCCAACCTCGTCGGCGGCTCGCTGCTCGTCGGCCACCAGGGCCATGCGTTGTGCATCGCTGACTGGGCGCCGCTCGTGCCGCTCGGCGGCGTCGTCAACCTCGCGCCTGAGCACGTAAACCCCGCACCCGCGCGCGAGGTCGTCAGTGCCGCCATGAGCTCCGGCCGCCAATGCATGCTCGTCGAGGTACGCTGCGCCGACGGCGGGCAGCTGACCGACAAGCCAGGCGACGGCGAGCGTCTGCTCGAGGTGCTTCCGGCAACGCTCGCCGCCATGGCCGCGGCCGCCGCTCATGGGCCCGTCTTCGTGCACTGCCAGCAGGGCCGCTCGCGCGCGGGCAGCCTCGCAACAGCACACCTGCTCAGCACGCACGCGGGCTGGTCCTTGTACGATGCACTGAGCTTCCTTGCCGCCCGCCGTCCCGAGACCGAGATCCAGCAGAGCTACATCGAAGCACTCGAGCGCTTCGCTGTCGGCTCCCTCTGCCGGCCTCCTTCGCTCGCGCGCGTGCGCGCCGACTTGCCCAAGGCGCTGCGCCCCGACCCGCTCGGCGCGCGCAATCAGATGCGCGCGACCATCGGCGAGACGGCGACGGCGACGGCGACGGCAGCCGAGCCCAACGCGGCTGCCGCGGGCTCGCCCCCAGCCCCGAGCGTGGCAGCCAGCTTGCCCGAGAGCACACTCGTTGGGCGCGGCGGCTTTGGCAAGGCGGCCGTCGCGAGGAAGAAGAAGAGCAGCTAGGGAATCCGGGGGCGGCAGCCCCCGGGGAAAAAGAAGAGCGGAGCCGGAGGTCCGAAGTAACCGCCGGCCGCGCCCGGACGGCGGGCGCAGAGAGCCGCGCCGCCGTGGAGATGTGGACCCGCGCGGGCTGCCGCCCGCCCGGCTCAAAAAATATCATGACGTTGAGTCAATATCTCTTATTTCTAGGACTGCTAAAAAACGACTGACCAGGGTCACCGCTCTTGACGGGGTTTGCGTTGACTCGGCAAGCAGCGCTCCAGGTGGACGATCAGATCCTCCGGCGAGTGGAAGTGCGCCGTCGCCGGCCTATCCTTCCTTGGTGGCGGTGGCTGCGCACCGCTCCGAAAGCGCTTCTCGTACTGGATCTCCAAGGCGTCGCCCTCTGCATCGAGCTTGAGCTCCAGGTTGGGCCTGCGCGTGCAGGCGGCGAACGGATCGTCAGCGATGAGCAAGCGAGCAGGTGGTTGGCAACGCTTTTGCACTCACCCTCGCGGGTAGGCAGAGCAAAGCAGCACGATCCCTTCGACGTGGGCCTCGTCGCAGAGCGCCGTGTCTGAATCCACGGCCAGCGAAAATTTAGATCCCGAGACCACGCGTGCCGCGCACGACAGGCAGCGGCCACGGCGGCAGTCGCTGCATGGAAGGAGCCCAGCAAGCTCCGCCGCACGAAGCACGCTCTGATTCTCAGCGACGCTAAGAGTGTGCCGCTGCTCGTCGGCGCTGACGAGTGTCACGTCCCACACGCGGCTGGGATTGGACGAGGGCAGCACCATCGCCGTTGGTAGCAGTAACCAATGCACGAGCATCGTGATGGACCTTTGATGCTCGTCCGAGGCCCAACGAGATGAACGAAGCGGAAGTGTGAATAGACACCATAGACGCGTCATCATGCAGTCTCAAAAAGGTGCCGAGATGAGCCCCTCGTCAACCATCGGGCAGGACGTTAACCCCCTGCGCGTTGCGCGCCTACAGACGGTAATGATGTTGTACAGGTACTTAGGCAACAGGGGGAGAATATCTTAAAGATGGCCGGCCGGCAAGAGCGTAGAGCCTCTAAAACCTGCAACCTACACCTGGCTCAGAGGTTGTCGTGTCACCTGATGCTCATTCCGCGGAAACCCTGCGAGGTGTGCGCCAATTGAACTGTCACGCACGAGTCGGCGGCGGGCGCGCCTGCCCTCGTGCGCGCTCGCGGCGGATCGATGGCTAAGGGCGGCACCGGCGCCGCGTCGTGGAGTGACTCCATCCAGCTTCTGAGCGATGGCGCGCCGCCGGTAGCGGCCCGCAGCTCCTCGCCGGCCGCCGCGCGAGACGCCCCCGCCGGCGTGGGCGCGGGCGCCGCAGCCGTCGCCATCACCTCCCTACCGGCCGCCGGCTTGGTGCCAAAGCAGTCAACGGCCAATTCGCCGGTGCTCGAGGACATGGCCACGGGCGCCGTGATGAGCGCCTTGACCACTTCGCCGGTGCTCGAGGTCATGGCCCCGGGCGCCGTGATGAGCGCCGCTCCAGGTGCCCCCAGTGTCTCTCCCACAGCGTGACGATCGTCGTCGACGGCTGTCGACGCGTCCCAATGCCGTTGCCTCGCGTACCGCGACCGTACGACGGTCGTCTGCGGCGTGGCGTACGCGCTGAGAAGTTTGGACACGTGGCCGAGCGGCGGCGGCGGACGGCCGATGGGCAGGTCCTGATTCTCATCCGACGCACCCCCGAGGGGATCCGCCGCCGCCGCTGCTGCCAAGGCTGCTAAGGCTATCTCGTAGTCCGCGGGCAAGGCCGCCTCGCCGTCCTCGGGCGACAGTGGCGCCGGCTCCTCGGCGATCGAGCTGTGTGGCTCTGCGCGGAAGAGACGACTGGACGCGAGGCCGGCCTTGGACCGATAGCGCTGGCTCATGGCGTGCAGCGCGCGGCGCGGGCCGGCCTGAACAGAGGCTTCGAGACCCGCCAAGCGCGCCGTCGCCGAGGCCGGCCGCAGAGGCGCGATTAGGGGCGCCTCGAGCATGAAGGGCAGCGGCCCGGCCGGCGGCGGCCGTAGCATCGCGTGCAAGCCGGCGTTTCGTTTGTGCTGGCGCTCAAGGACCCGGCGCACGCCTGCGCTGCCGGCGCGAGCGCGCGCCTCGCCGATCGAGAGGTTGGGCTGGTTGTCGGCGACGACGGTCGGTTTGGGTTCGGCGACCACCGCGACGGTGGCACTCGCGCCACTCGCGCCGAGGCAGTAGTAGCCACTGCTGCCGCAGAGTTGTGCATGGGCGTCCGCTACGCTCAAAAGCTCGGCGCTTCTCGGCGAGCCAGGGCTATCAGTAGCTTGCCGTGGTGGCGCGCGTTTATGCGCCGAGTTGGGTCGCGACTTTGGCGGCGAGGATGGCTTCGCCGAGTTGGGTCGCGACCTTGTCGGCGAATGATGCGAAAGTACAAAGGCGACGAACTGGTCGGATGGATCCGACGGCGAGGATGGTTGCCGAGAGGAGTTGGGCGGCGCCGCCGAACAGCCAAGCCCATCGTACTTGTTGGCGCCGATCACCTGGATGGGTGGCACGCTCGGAGTGAGCGGCTCGCTGGAACGCACGGCAGCGGACGCTGGCCTCGTGGACACACGAGCTGCGTGTAGAGCCGACGGAGGCCGCGTGGAAGCGCGCTGGTTCATGGCTGCGCTCCACTGCGGTTGCAGCGAGCACAAGATGTGGACGGCACATTTACCAAAACGGCGCTGGTGATAGACAGCGCAAAACATTCGCAAAATAGCGGGCGCTCATTCGTAACCATGCCAAACGTCTTTTTGTGTCGCCCAAAGGCAGGCGTCGCAGAAGAACGCCCAGTCTTGTGGTCAGTCAACTTATCATGCCAGTGACGAGCACCTCGCGCCTCAGACCAACGCCGCGCTCGCACTCGCCGCGCCGGCTCCCGCCCGTGGAGCTACCCATGGAGCTGCCACTGCCGGCGGCCGCTAGGGCACCGCTGGCGCCCAACTCGCTGCTCTCTCCGCGAGCCCAAAAGCCGCAATTCCTTGTCCGCGATGAGGTAGTAGTAGCACCGCCGACACGAAAGCTCAGGCCGCCGGCCGCACCACAGGCTGCCAAGCCGCCGGCCGCTGAGCCGCCGGGCGCCGAACCGTCCGCCGCCGAGCTTCCGGCCGCCGAGCCGTCGGCCGCCGAGCCGCCAGCCATCGCTGCCCCGCTGTCGCTGGCCGATGCTGCCTTCTTTCGCTTTTTGCGCGGCGGCAGCGGCCTCGAGAGCCTCATCGTGTCGCTGCGCAGCGCGCGGCCGAGCTCGTCGCGCTTCGGGTATTTTTGCGAGGAGGCGTGGGCCGAGCGCGGGGCGGCGCCACTGCCCAACCCCTTTAGCCTGCTGCACACGCTGATGGCCGCAGGCGATCGGAGCGACGTGCCGGCGCGGTACATGACTGTCTCACAGGGTGGCGTGACGCTGTGGGCGGACGGCGAGGCACGCGAGTGCCACACGCTCTACGAGTGGCACCAAGCGCACGCCTCCTTTGAGCGCGTCGCCCATGCACCAGTGCTCCGACGCTTCCGCAAGCGTTACACGTTGAGCCGGTGGAAGCGCATGGTGCAGGGGCAGCGCAGCGTGCGCCTGCGTGCGGCGCTCCTGCGTGCCCAGCGTACACCGGAGCCGGACAATCACGACCAGTTCGACTTCGCCAACACGGTCAACGCCTTCGTGCACGCGCCCCTCGCGCTCATAAGACGCACGTGTGGCTGGATCCTCTCCCAAGAGCTCCAGCCCTCACAGCTCACCGGTGCTTCTGGCCCAGGGCAAGTGCCACCGGTAGAGCTCGGACCCTTGAACGGCGTGGCACTCGCGGCCGCGATCGAGGAGCAGCTCTACTTCGTCACGCGCGCCCTACTGAGCGCATCGGACGCGCTCCAGCAGTCGATCAGCAAGAAGGAGGCGCAACCGCTCGCTCTCGTGCCCGAGGCTGGCTGTCGCTTCCTGATGGAGAAGTACTCGCCCCGCCTGTACCCGGCGATCGTGGGCAAGCACTTCAACCAGGCTGCGGAGCTGCGCGGGCTGCGCTCGCCCCGCGACATCCACGTGTGGCGCCCTCCCATGGCGCCGACGTTACATGGTGTGTCACTCGCGCGTCTGGACACGTGGATCGAAGAGCGCGAGCCCGCGTCCCTGGAGCACACCGCGGCTCAAGTGCGTCGGCAGCATCTGCTCGTAGTGGGTAGGGTGGTGCGTGGTGCCGACGCGGGCGTCATGAGCGCGGTGCTACAGCTCCCGTTGAATGCGCTGCGCGCCTTCAGGGCACACTTCAAGTCGATGGGATGGAAGCGACTCACCGGCAACGACGCGCCGCCTGTGCTCACGCTGCGCATCGAGCGCACGTGGGCGTCCGCAGCGGGTGCCTCCCAGCCGCTGCGGCTGGTGTCTCCTAGTGCCAAGGAGCTTGTGCAGATGCTCCTGCGCCGGTGCGTCGGCTGCCTGCAGGGGCTTCATCTGCCGTCGGAGGCCGAGGCATTCACAGAGGCCCTCGAGCTGCATGAACAGGCAATGCTCGGCATCCCGCGGCCCGCCAAGCCCGCCACGGTCGATCCACCCCTACCCGACTGGTGCTCGTGGTGGAGCCTCCTACACCCCTCACCACGTCCTGGCACGAGCGGCGAGGACGACCAAGAGAGCGCGGGCGCGGCGGCGGCGGACGCGGACGCGGAGCGTGCGGCGCAGGCTGCGTGGGCGACGTTTGGCAAGTATGACCTCGATGGTGGCGGCACCATCGACCGGAAAGAGCTGCAGCTCGCCCTGGCGGATCTGGGCCTCGAGGTGACCAACGAGGAGCTGTCGACTCTGCTGTCCAAGTTTGGCAGGGAGGGTGATCTGGACATGGACACCTTCGCCACGCTGGTCATCGGGCTGAACCGACACCGGCAGGCGGCGCACGCCGCCGCTGAGGCCGCCGCGCAAGCCGCCGCCGAAGCGGCCGCACAGGCTGCCCTCGTCGCTGCCGCCCGCAACCCTTTTGCGACGTTCGACGAGCCCCCGCCAACCGCCGTCGCAGCCGCCGCCACGCCCGCGCCCGCGCTGTCCTCGATGGCCTTTCTGTTGAAAGGCGACCTTGCGGCGGCCGCCGCCTTCAGCGCCGCGCCCGCTCCGCGTCCGAACCGGCGCACGCTGCGCGAGTGCCTCACACAGTACTACTTCGAGTGCCCCGCGCCGCCGGTCGTTGCGATCCTCGAGGAGCTTGAGATGGTGCTCGAGACGGCGCTCAAGCGCGCCGAGGAGGCGGCGCTGCGCCATCCGCCCTTTGTGGCGGCAGCACGCGAGGGCGGCGCGCAGCATGAGCTCTCTGAGCGTGCGCCGACGCTGCGCAGTCTAGACGTGGGCTGCATCCGCGTCGATGGTGCCGAGCTCTGGCCGGTTGAGGACCGAGAGGTGGACCTCGCGCCTTATTTCGCGCCCGTGAGTCTCAACTCGCTCGTCCTCGAGTTTGGCGGCGAGGGCGCCATCAAGGTCAAAGAGGACGCCGCGCAAGCCGCCGCCGAAGCGGCCGCCCAGGCACCCGTGAGCGCGGCGGACACGCTCGCGACCCTGATCGCCTTTGCCAAGAACCTACAGAAGGCGAAGGAACTCGAGCAGCAGAAGAAAGAAGAAGCACAGGCCGCAGCGGCGCGCCGGGCTCGTGACGAGGAAGACGAGGCGAGGGAGGCTCGCCTCAAGGCGCAGCAGGAGAAGTCGAGGCTGCGGCGCGAGGCCGAGGCCAAGGAGCGCGAGGAGGAGGAGCGCCGGCAGCGTGAGGCGGCGGCGGCGAAGGCGGCGAAGGAGGCCGCCGCCGCCAAGGAGAGGCAAGCGCTGCTGGCAGCCGGAGGGACACTGAGCAAAGCGCTGTTTGCTCAGAGTCGCTCCGGGGAGGCTACTTAAGCCGACCATAAGGATACCACCCACCGCGGCTGTCTTGCTGTGGACTTTTACACTTTTGTGTGTGGCGACCATGTACATGTACCGCTGTGGACATCCACATCGCACATGCAGGAAACTCACACCTGTTCTAGAAAATGCGCGACGCGCGCTGGGCGCACTTTTTTGACCAGGGCGCAGGGGGACCTGCTTACTACCCTTGCTTACTACACAGGTAATTACTCAGTAGGAAGGTCCAAGGTCCTTCCACTCAGTTTGAAATCAGGGTATGAGGAATGGGTGGAAATCCAGATATTAATCCCTCCCCTACCGGTAACCCCTTGGGTAAAAGTCAAGTCTATACTTGACTTGACTTGACTTGACTTGAACTACGCGCGCACGACGGCGCTTCAACTCTTGAAGAGGCTCTCGACGCCTATTTGATGATGTCGGATGCTGCGGGCGATGGCGTGCCGTTTGAAGAGCCGCTGCATGCTCTGCCGCCGAATACCATCGATGTGAGCGAGCCACCGGAGGCCGAGGAAAAAGACGAGCTCGAGAAGGAGGACGCCAACGGCGGCAGCGGCGACGCAGCAAAGAAGAAGAAGAAGAAGAAGAAGAAGAAGGCTTGTGGCGATTCGGCAGAGGCCTCCCTCGCGAACCTGCAGGGAGAACCGCAGGGAGAGTGGCTCCCTGCGAACCTGCAGGGAGAGGCCTCGCGGCAGGCCGGGGCCTTGCAGCCGACAGGCTTCAAGCTCAAGGAGCGCGTCGAATGCCGCGATCACGGCAAAGAATGGAAGGTCGGCAGGGTGGTCTGCTTGGAGCCGCTGATGGTGCAGCCCGATGGAGAAACGTGGGTCAAGGGGTTCACGTGGGACGAGGTGCGGGTTCCAGAAAAGCCGCCGCCGTCAGAAAAGCGGTTTTTCACAGACTTTGAAAGCGAGCGAAGAGTGGCGATGGGCACTGCAGCTACGTGGACTCCCGCGGAGCTCATCGAGATCGCGCGGCGCCGTCGGATTCTCGAGGGCGCTGAGCTGCTCTCCGACGAGCAAGTCATGAAAGCTACATGCCACGGTGAGGAGAAGCCGTTTATCGCCGCCAACACGGGGCACACGGCTGAGGAGCTCGCCAAGGAGGACATGAGTCGGGGTGTGGATGGCAGTTTGGCGGTGGCTTGTATGACTGGCAACGTCGGCTTGCTTCGGGGCTGCCTGGCCAGCGGCATGAATCCCAACCAGCGCATCCTGAAGACAAATTGCACGGCGCTCATGTGCGCAGTCGAAGCGCCGTGCCATGGCAAGGTGGAAAATGTCATCGGCTGCGTGGCCTTGCTTCTCAACTTCCGCGCCGACCCAAATGTCATGGATGACAAGTCGCACACGGCGCTGCACCGCGCCTACGTGATGCAGCTGCCTGCCGTCGTCGACTTGTTGCTAGCTGGCGGCGCCATGGCCAAGCAGTGCGAGTGGGGCAAGTGCTCAAAGTGCCAGCTTCAGACGAAGCTCGCTCTGCGGCGCAAGCCGCACCCGGCGAGCGAGCCCGTCCGAGCCGCTCGAGAGGCGGTGGAGAAGGTCAAGAAGGCGGAGCGCGAAGCCAACACGTTTGAGAAGGTCCTCGAGGAGGAGTTTGGGGGCGGGATTGACTTGCTCGACTTCGCCAAGCTGCTCGAGGAAGAAAAGGCTGGTGGGAGCATGGGTGGGAGGCAGCATCCACCAGCAATCGGGTGAAAGGTATTACATGGTAAACATTCATGACGAGGTGTTACGTAGAATCCTCAAGTGACAGATTTGAGATTATCATATCAGACTATTCTTCATCTGTATCAGCAATCAGGCACAGCCGCTGCCACTAAAATCATTGTTAGTATCATCAATCATGAACGTCTAGTATTTTTGTCCCCGGCTCAGTGGCAGCGGCGGTAGCGTTGCGCGTGGGGGCTGTGGGCGGGTGTGGCTGGGGCCTGGGGGAAGTTGCACAAGTTGAAAGTCGATGCTTGGGGAGCTCTTTGGGGGGCGGCGGTGTTATCTAAGCTTTCAGAACGAGTCGCCGCTCACCGGGCCGTCGGCTACCAAAACTTCAAAAGCACCGTCCCCGCACACTACGACCATAATTCTCCGTACGGCGCTAGAGCCTAGACCGCTAGTACCTAGTAGTCGTACGCTTCGCAACCTAAAGCATGACCTAAAAGGGGTCAAGGGAAAGTATACATTGGGGTGCGTGGATAGGGACGCAAGCCACATACCAAAGGAGAACAGCCCCCAGCTCGACTGGTTGTGTTGAAGAGCTCACTACTATTGTACAACGCGCAAGTTTGAGAGCCGGCGACATCTACAGAATAAAATGGGATCGTCGGAAAAAAGTCGTCGTTTTCCTGGGTCGAGCTTGGCCCATCGGGCGCCCGATTGTGGCGCGGATGCCCGCCCTCGTGCTCATCGAAGACATGGAGTGGACGGACGAAGAGCAGGCGGTGCTGGCGCGTGCCGAGACGCTGCGCTCTAACGGCCGTCGCAGCGAGGCGGCGAACCTGGTCGCCGCGGGATGCGTGCTGCCGCAGAACTTTTCTGATCGGGATGTGCTGCGCGCCGGCAAGCTGGATGTGGCTCGGTGGCATGTGGCATTGGTGGGAAAGCGATGGGACGGCACCGTGAGCGCTTTCCACAAAGCTCGTGTGTACGCTCGCTTGCGACGACTCGAGCCCGCGGCACGAAGACCGAACGTGCCCTGCCGTCGTGAGGACGGTGAGTTGAAGCTGCCGGAGGATACGCTCAATATGTACAGGGCTTCGCATCTGCTGGTCGAGCTCTTCAGCCCAGGCAGACCGTCGATTGAGCTCGTAGACTACACGGCGCACGTCCGGTGGCCAGAGCCGCATGATGCTGGGCGGCTTGAATGGGATGTGCTGAATGGCAGCTGTTTTTTGCGACGCGCTGCTTTTCGAGGCTGAAGAGGTGAAGGCGGCGGGGACTAATTTGAAGTGTGGCAGAACCTGCTGCGCTCATGGGTAGGTGCTGGCCGTGCACTGTTTCTGGATCCACCATCACCACCGCCGCCCTCGCCGCCGCCGCCCACAACGTTGCCCTCGCCGCCGCCGCCCTCGCCGCCGCCGCCCTCGCCGCCGCCACCATCATCGCCGCCGCCATCACCTCCTCCACCCTCAACCCCTCCTTCACCGCCACCGCCGTCGCCTCCACCCAGCCCGCCGCCTCCTTCGCCGCCGCCCTCGCCGCCACCGCTGCCACCGCCCTCGCCGCCACCGCCACCACCGACCTCTCCGCCCTCTCTGCCCTCTCCGCCTTCTCCGCCCTCGCTGTCGCCTCCTCCTCCTCCGCTTTCGCCACCGGTATCACCCGGATGCTTGCGCGCAAATACATGCACCTACGGCCGAGACAAAATGTGCGACGACGGAGGCCCTGGCACCCTACCAGATACCAGATATTGCGCGTAAGGGATGGACTGCAATGACTGAGGCGAAAGATGCTTGCCACTGCCGTCGCTGCCTTGGCCGCCCCGACCCTCGCCGCTGCCGCCGTCGCTGCCGCCGCCAAGCCCTCCACCGTCGCCGCCGCCGAGGCCGCCGCCGAGGCCGCCCTCGCCGCCGCCACCGTCACCATCGCCGCCGTCAGCGCCACCATCATCGCCGCCGTCGCCACCACCTCATCGCTGCAGCCTCCATATCCACCCTCCTTGCCTCCTCCGACCTCGCCGCCGCCTCCATCACCCCCTCCCTCACCATTACCCTCGCCTCCTCCACCACCATCACCGCCACCCTCACTGCCGCCGCCCTCGCCGCCGCCCTCACCGCCTCCACCGCCGCCGGCGCGCCTCCACCGCCGCCGTCCTCACTGCCGCCGCCGCCCTCGGCAAGCTGAAACTGCGACGGAGCCCAGGCCTCACATCTTCCCATCCCAGGACCCCTGCGGGTGTCTGGAAGTTAGGGAAAGGTAGGGGGCTATGTTCTGGAGCTGGTTTGGTGTACGGCCTTACCAACGGTGTGGGTGCTGTGTGATGCGGGAACACCATGGTCTTGGCAGGCTGAACTTGGCAACAGAACCCAGGCCTCACATCTTCCCATCCCAGGACCCCTGCGGGCGTCCGGAAGTTAGGGAAAGGTAGGGGGCTATGATCTGGAGCTGGTTTGGTGTACAGCCTTACCAACGGTGTGGGTGCTGTGTGGGTCGGGTGATGCGGGAACATCAGCATCGTGGTCTTGGCAGCAGGCTGAACTCGGCACAGAACCCAGGCCTCACATCTTCCCATCCCAGGACCCCTGCGGGCGTCCGGAAGTTAGGGAAAGGTAGGGGGCTATGATCTGGAGCTGGTTTGGTGTATGGCCTTGTTACCAATGGTGTGGGCGTGCAGTGTGCTGCGGGGGAATTGTACCGTCATGGCCATGCATAGTGTATGAAAGGGGGACCGAGGAGCATGAAAGGCCCGCTGTGTGCCCACCAATGTTGCCCTATAGGGGTTGGGGCACACAGCGGCGCCCATTTTTGCACAGACACACACGGAGGAGGTGCTCTCGGCGATGCTCTCGGTGATCGGGTGATGACCTTGGCGCTTTGGCGGGCAATATCTCAGCAAGAGCAACCGGACCTCGTGCTCTTCGCTGCTCTTGGCAACGATCTTGGCAAGGAGCTGGTGGGTTTGAGCGGTGCAGATGCCATGGATGCTGGGGGTTCTCACATGCGAGAACCGCGCTGTCTTGAGAAAGGGCTCCGCTCCGGCAAAGCGGACTCGGCCCGCATCATCAACACCGCCAGCATGCATGTTGAGCTCCTCGCCGTGCGCGTCGAATCCTGCCTTCCTGGTTTACTTCCGTCTACTCAGACTAGACAACCTTTCCGACCTCCCCTTTTGAGGCGACTTCCGTCTTCTCGAGGCCCTCAACGCTCTGTGGAGGACGTGCATCCTACCACGCACGCACGCGGTGGGCCGTTGCCCCGCGGCCTGAGAGAGCGGCGGGACGAGAGACGTGCTAGACAGCTAGAGGGCCACGCGCGCCCGACACAGTCCACAGTGGGTGATCTCAAGAAATTGTCGAGGCCTACCCCCTGCACACCGGGAAAGAATACCTAATCAGGATATCTGGATATCTGGTGCTTCCAAAGAGCGCCTTGCGAGCTGCGCAATTGCGAATTCGTCTGCGCAATTGCGAATTCGTCATTGCGCAAGCATGTAGCATTGTGTGACCATCCGGGGTCGCAATAACCTGCGTGGCTGCGACAGCACATATTCTCTCTTTTTGAAACCAATTGTTTCATATCTGAAACCCTCCTGCCTGCGAGCCAACGCTGGGGACTTTGATCAAAGCGAAAGTGCAGGCGGCATTGAGTGCCGCTTGCTGGCCTGTTGCCAGTAGTCATGTAAGTGCGAACCCCTGGTGACGCGCCTGCATGAGCGCCGCTGTACTGTGTGGTCCTGTTTTAAATTCACACACAGAAGGGCGGCGCCGTCTCGACCAACGAGGGCTCGCACATCGCCTTCGGCGGCACCGCGGAGAGCGCGCGCCACCTCACCCTCGGCTGCAAGCAGCGCGGCACGGCGGACCAGGCGCCCTTCGACCACGCCACGGGCGTCGGTCACGTGGCTGGGCACGCAGGGCACTACGCCGATGCCCTCGCCAAGGGCCGACAGGTCATCCTCATCGTCATCGAGACCACCTGCGCCCGGTGCCCTTCTTCACGCACCACCTGCACCTCATCTCGCTTGCCGCCGTGATCGGCGCGGCGCTCCCCGTCGCCATCTGGGCGAAATCCAGGAAATCTCACCTCCTTAGCGGTGCCCCGCTTGCTGGCCTGTTGCCAGTAGTCATGTAAGCGCGCCCCCACGGGGACGCGCCTGCATGAGCGCCGCTGTACTGTGTGGTCCTGTTTTAAATTCACACACACACAATTCGAGTGAGCTCGGCGCGGCGCCTTGCGCCGCGGCGGTCGTCTAGTGTGGATTAAAACTTTGGTTCAGGATAAGGTTGACTTATGGCGACTCCTACAGCTATGGCGATCGCTGCCAAGATTTTGCATCCTACCGAGGGTTCCAGCAGCAGTAGCAGCAGCGGCAGCATAAGTGGACTGACTACACGTGAGGCGCAATGGCTTCTGCGCGAGCTCGGCCGCAATGAGATCGTCGAGAAGCAGGTCCCCGCATGGTTGATGTTCGCGATGCACTTCGTAGGGACGATGCCGTTCACGATCGAGGCGGCGGCCTTCCTCTCTGCTTGCCTGCAGAACTGGCTAGACGTCGGGATCATCCTCACGTTGCTCTTCGTGAACGCAACGCTGGGCTTCGTCGAGGAGCGCAACACGCAGGCCTCCATGTCAGTGCTCAAGGAGGGGCTGGTGCGCAAGGTGCCGTGTAGGCGCGACGGCCGGTTCACACGCGTCCTTGTCACTGAGCTCGTCCCCGGCGATCTCATCAGCCTGCGAGGCGGCGACATCGTGCCCGCCGACGCCGAGTGGTCTTCCGGCGACGTGCTCGAGGTCGATCAGGCGGCGCTCACGGGCGAGAGCCTACCGGTGCTCGTGCCTCGCGACCGCCACGGGTCGTCGAGCGGCGCGGCGGGGGAGGACTACTCGGCTGTGGCGCCGGGTGCGCTGTGGTGCGGCGCCGTCATCAAGAGCGGTGAGTGCCATGCGATCGTGACGCGCACGGGCATGCGCACGATGATGGGAGAGGCGGCACAGGCGGTGCGCGACGAGGGAGGCCAACGGGTGGGTCTGTTTGCGCAAAAGATCGAGCAGGCTAGCCAGGTGCTCATCGTGCTCACGCTCCTGGCCATTTGCGGACTGCTCGCGCTCCAGTTGGGCTGGCGGCGACACCAGGATGTCAATCGCGTGGTGCAGATGTGCATCTCGTTGCTGATCGCGGCCGTGCCTGTCGCGATGCCGCTCGTGCTGCGGGTGACGCTCGCGGTTGGGGCGCAGCGGATGGCGGCGGAGGCGGCGATCGTGACGCACCTGAGTGTGATGGAGGAGATCGCGACCATGGACGTGCTGTGCGCTGATAAGACGGGCACGCTCACCACCGGCGCGATGGCGGTGATGGTCGAAAAGGCGACGTGCGTCAGCAGCCGCTATAATGTCGAGCAGCTGCTGACCCTCGCCGCGATTGCAAGCAACGAGGCCAGTGCCGAGGATGCGATCGACGTGGCGGTAGCGCAGGCGTATGCTCACCACGCGGCCGCAGAGGCGGGCAGCGGAGCGTGGCGTGATCCGGCTGAGGCGCTGCACCGATTGCGCGAAGAGTACAGGACGGTGCGTGGCCATGATTTGCGTTTGATTGCGAATCTGAGTGCGTCTGATGGCCTCTAAGTGCCTCGCATTGCCTCGACCAATCAGGTGCGCTACCATGGCTTCCGACCGGAGTTGCGCCGCACCGTGGCCGAGGTGGAGCTGCCTCGCCCGACAGCACTCTTCCCCCTCGCGACCAAGATGACCGTGGCTAAGGGTGCGATCGCAGACGTCCTCTTGGCCTCGCGGCTGCTGATGACCGCTGATGAGTCATGATTGGATCCCTCATCAGGTGCAACCTCGGCGGTCCTTGTCGCCGGTGAGTTGGTGGCGGGGATGCTCGTGGCCCCGCCAGCGGGGCGCGCCGCCGCGGCTGGAGAGTGGCAAGTGCGTGACCTTGCAGTGACACGGGCGAGGGTCGAAGCTCTCGATGAAAGCTTTGGGCGAGCTGGGTATAAGACGCTCGGCGTGGCGGTGAGCGTCGACGGCGGTGTGTGGGAGTACGTCGGCACCCTCCCACTGCTCGATCCTCCACGGGAGGACAGCGCGGCGAGCTTGAGTCAGATCAAGGCGCGCGGTGTGAGCGTCAAGATGATCACAGGTGATCCGCCGGTGGACTCTGATTGGATTCTGATTGGATTCGGATTGGACTCTGATAGGATTCTAATTGGATTCTAATTGGATTCTGATGGACTCTCTCATCAGGCGATCAGCCAGCAATTGCACGGGAGCTCGCGCGACTCGTCGGGATCGGCGTCAATATCCGAGCAGCCTCGACGCTGCGCTCCGCTCGCGCGGCACGGGGCGAGCTCGGGACCTCGCTCCACGGGCCACGGGGGGACTCGGGGGCCGCGGCGGTGGAGGAGTCGGCCGAGGCCGTCGCGGCGCGCGAGCACCTCATCGAGGAGAGTGACGGCTTTGCTGGGGTGCTGCCTGCGGAGAAGCGGCTCGTGGTCGCCGCACTGCAACGGGCTGGGCACGTGGTTGGTATGACGGGCGACGGCGTCAACGACGCTCCCGCTCTCAAGCAGGCTCAGATCGGCATTGCGGTCGCGGGGTCCACGTCAGCCGCGCAGGTGGACGCTGATGGACGCTGATTGACGCTGATTGACGCTGATTGACGCTGATTGACGCTGATGACATCTGATGAGTACCACCGATGACCGCTGATGACGCGCAGATGGCCGCGGACATTGTGCTCACGGCCCCCGGGCTGGCTCCAATCCACACGGCGATCGTCGAGTCGCGTCGCATCTTCCGAAGGCTGCGTGCGTACGTCGTTTACCGCGTCGCATTGACGGTGCAGCTGGTCAGCTTTCTGTGCATCGTCTCCGCCGTGTACGACCAGACAATTGAGCCGTTTTATGTGATCGTCCTCGCCCTCGCGCACGACCTCACGATCGTGTGCATCGCGTACGATAAGCAGTCCGCCTCCTCCGCGCCCGAGCGGCTCGAGATCGCGCCGCTCCTCATCGTCTCGTATGCGCTCGGCCTCGGCCTCGCCCTCAGCAGTGCATGCAAACGCTCATCACGGCGTCTGCCTCTTCCCACAGGTATGCTCTCGGCCTCGGCCTCGCCCTCAGCAGTGCTCTCTTCTATTGCCTCGCCGCTGCGATGCTCCCGTCGGCGCCCATGTTAGGCGACTCGGCTGACTCCCATATTAGGCAAGGCTACCTTCAGTCGCTGCTCTTCCTTCAGCTCTCCAACTCGTCCGCACTGCTCATTTTCGTGGCGCGCACCGACGGACCTGCCCTCTCCTTCGCCAACCGCGCCGCGCCGCCTCTGGCACTCTCGGCGCTCCTGTCACAGCTCGTGATCGGCTTTACACTCAGCCGTGGCGTTCCCACGCTTGAGATCTGCCGGCTCGAGCTCCCCGACGTGCTCTTCGTCTGGCTGTACGATGCCTCGTGCCTCCTGCTCCTCGACCTTCTCAAGCTCGCACTGCTTCGCGCGCCGCAGCTGCGCTCGTACCTGCGCCCGCCAGCAGCGCCGCCGTCTCTACCGCCGTCGCCAATCAAGCAAGCTCGAGCTGCTTGACATGTTGTTGTGTCCAACGGATCTGAGCGGCAGGCTCGAGGCCAGAGGCCACCCCGTGCGCCTGGGGCCGGTATAGCTCCTGGCGTGTAGGCTGTAGCTTTATTTGGCGACTGGACCATAGTACGTCTAGTACACGCACGTACGTCTCTATAGGGATGCCGTGTATAGTGAACCCGAACGAGATGGGCGCGTACTTACAGGTGTGAGAGGGGACCATACAGTATGGTACAGTCTGCTATGATGCACACGAACAGACTTATTTCAACCCCCTTAGAGTGTGAACACACACCTGCCACTTTTCCTAAAAAGCCCATAACCCCGCCCAGCAACGAAACGACATCCCATCACCGGCGCCATCGATCCCGACCTCCGACGACGACGACGACACGCCTCGCCGAACGACGACTACCACTCCCGGGCGTACCTGAGCGTGCG
>Ga0210246_100281_pt1 | contig 45711 bp, 30 predicted proteins | sample ChrtobMetaP3_8mM_FD_155469 | JGI IMG/M metagenome (GOLD analysis project Ga0210246, IMG submission 155469) | Chrysochromulina tobin associated microbial communities from unialgal haptophyte culture, Seattle, Washington, United States - P3_8mM | ecosystem: Host-associated > Algae > Haptophytes >...
CCGCCGCCGCCGCCCTCCCCACCACCCCCCCCCCCCCCGCCGCCCCCCCCGCCGCCGTCGCCGCCGCCATCGCCACCACCGCCGTCACCACCACCGGAACCTCCGCCCTCGCCGCCGCCCTCGCCACCCCCGCCGTCACCCCCACCTTCGCCGCCGCCACCCTCGCCGCCTCCCTCGCCACCACCACCCTCGCCTCCGCCCTCGCCGCCGCCACCCTCACCACCTCCATCCCCACCTCCTCCCTCACCGCCGCCCCCATCGCCGCCGCCTCCATCGCCGCCGCCAGAGCCACCGCCGTCGCCTCCCCCACCCACGCCTCCACCACCCTCCCCGCCTCCATCTCCTCCCCCACCATCGCCACCTCCTCCGTCGCCACCTCCTCCCAGCCCACCGCCACCATATCCGCCAGAGACCTTCATCCTCACGTACGTCGTCAACTTTGATCCCAACGCAATGCAGTCTCGGACTGCGAATCAAGTCTCGTCAACACTCGCAAACGCCATCGCCGCAGCCTCCGGCGCCAGCCAGGACAACTCTGTGTCGATCGCACTCACCACTCGCTATGACCTGTCCGGCGTCTCCGTGTCAACGGCGCAGATGGTGGTGGCTCTCAACAACCAAGTGTGCATCAATGCCGGACGTAGCACGTGCAGCGTGGCTCCGTTCACCAACCCCTCGCCACCAGCAATGCCAGGCGAATTCGGGCGCCGCCAGCTGCAGTGGGGCGCCGCCAGCTTTCGAGTGACCACGGACCTGCAGGCGGCGGATTCGCTCGGCGGCATCCCTCTCGACTTGGGCGCCCTGGCGGTGGCTGTCGGGCAGAATTCGTACGATATGCAGTCCATCCGGACGGTCGAGGCGACTGCGGCCAGGGTGGAGGCAACGGTGCTTGGACACGTCTCCGCGTCCTCTCCCCTGCTCGATGGTAGCATGGCACAGGATTCGATTGCTGCCCGCGCCGGGGCGGCGCTTGGCCTCTCGAGCAGTCAGATTACAGTCGACCCTCCACTGGTGATCACGCCGCCGCTACCACCCCCGCCCCCGCCGCCGATGCCGCCTATGCCGCCGCCGCTCAGGGCTCCGCCCACTTCACCTCCCTATCCAAAGCGGCCGCCGCCTCTGCCGAGATCACCACCGAGAAGGCCGCCGCCGCTGCCGCCCGCGCCCGCTGGCGGCTACGATCCGCCGCCGCCGAGCCCTCCGCCGCTGCCCATGCATCCACCAAGCCTACCGCCAGCTGGACCTACGCACCCGCCACCGCCTCCAATGGTGCCGCCCCCCATGTCGCCCTCGCCAAAGCGGCCGCCTCCCTTGAGCCCACCGCCCCCGAGGTCGCCGCCGCCGCCAAACCGTCCGAACCCACCTTCGCTCCCGCCGCTCTTCTGCCATCCTATCTACGGCCATGGCGACTGCTCCGAGAACAACTTTTGCGCCCGCGCCGACGGGCGCGGCGTCTGCCGGAATGGCCGTTGCATCTGCTCCGCCGGCTTTGGTGGCCATGGGTGCGAGCTTGAGGCGCGCTGTCATTTCTGGGATGCGAGTCTCGTTCGATGGAGCGACCATGGAATACACACCCTCCACGCGGCCAGCTCGGAGAATGGCCCCTCGGCTGTCGTACGCTGCGCTGTCGACCGTTTCCCGACGGCGCCCACGGAGTACGCGGCCATCTGGTCGAGCGCGGCCATTCCGGCTGCCCCGCCGAGCGCGCCACCCTTTGTCGCCTCCTCCTTTGCACTCACCGTGCTCGGCATGGACTCGAACCCGGTGTTCGAGAGCGTCGTGTGGATCCTGCTGCTCGACATCCTCACGCTCCTGCTCGCCTGGAAGCTCGCCGCCGTCACACGCCACCCAGCCAAGGGCATCATCGGCTGGTGGCCCATCTTTGCCGATGGCGGCCGTTTCGGAGCGCCTCTGCCCAAGCCGCCATCAGCCCCACCACTGCCACCGCTTGAGGGCATTCAGGAGCGACTGCGGCCGCGTGGGCCGATTGCCAAATTGGGGACGGTCCTCGCGCTGCGCAACCGAGTGCAACCGACGCCCGTCCCATCCGCTGAGGCGGCTCCCCCGCCCCCTGGGGGAATCCAAGAGCGCCTTCGCTTCCCCTCAAAGAAGACTCTTAAGTCGGCGGTGCCGTCCCAAACGACGACGGCGACAGCCCGAACGACGGCTCTGGCGACGCAGCACGCGTCACGGCCAGAGCCTGAGCCGAAGCCCGAGCCCGATGCCGATCTGTTGGCTGCGGAGGCTGCGCTCGCTACGGCAGCTGCTGCGGCGGCGGCGGCTGAGGCGGCGGCTCTCGCACTAGAGAGGGCGGCCGCGAACGAGCAGGCCGAGAATGAGCGCAAGGCTGCCGAGGAGCTCGCGGCTGCCGAGGCGGCGGCCGTGGCGTCTGAAGCCGAGGCGAACGCGGCGACCGAAGCCGCCTTGGAGGCGGAGGTGGCCCAGGAGGCGGCCGCGCAAGAAGCCGACACAGCCGAAGCCGCGGCGAATGAGGCCGCGTCGGCCGCACGCAGGCGCTTCGGTGCGGTCATGCAGTCGGCAGCAATTGCGAATCTGCTACAGGCGCAGGCGAGCGTCGCGACAGAGAAGCGGCTGGCCGTGGAGCGAGCAAGGCAGGAGGCAGACAAGAAAGCGGCCGTCGCTGAGGCAGCGCTTGAGCGCCACAGGGAGGCAGCTGGCGCGGCGGCCCGCGCCAAGCTCAAGGCTCGTACCAAGACAGCAGCCATCTCGACTCATCTCCAGTCGAAAGCCCTCGAGGCCGCCGAGGCCCGCGCTGTAGCGGAGGCGGCGGCCTTGGCCTTGGCAACGGCGCAAGCGGAGCTCGCACGGAAACGGGCGGCCGCGGCTTCGGCCGGGCGCGCTAAGCTCGGCGTAGGTGTCAAGGTCGGAACGTTTGCGTACGCTCTCCAGATCAAGGGCCAGGCTGCGGCCGAGGCAAGGGCCGTTGCCGAGGCGATCGCTGCGCTTGAGGAGAAGGCCGCTGCTGAGGAGGCGGCGCGGATCGCTGAGTCGGCCGCTGCCGGGCGGCGGCAGCTCGGGGCCTTCACCCAGCTCAAGTCCTTTGGTAGCCAGCTCAAGTCCAAGGCCGAGGAGGCGGCCGAAGCTCAGGCGCGACGTGTCGCCGAAGAGCTCGCAGCCTCTGAGGCGGCCGCTGCAGCGGCCGCGGCGGCGGAGGAACGTCGGGCTGCGTCGGCTGCAGCCGGCGTGCTGCAGCTCGGGGTGGCCACCAAGGTCAAGGCCTTTGGCGCAAAGCTCAAGGCCAACGCTGAGGAGACTTTGAGCGTACGCGAGGCCGAGGCGGCGGCTGCTGCCGAGGCGGCACGGATCGCCGCAGAGGTGGCCGCCGCGGCCGAAGCGGCCCTCGCCTCTGCAAAGTCCAAGATTGGCGCAGCGACCAGCTCCATCTCTCTCCTACGGATGGTCAAAGTCAAGTCGGATGCCGCGGCGGTTGCGCGGGCTGAGCAGGCGGAGAGGGAAGCCGAGGCGAAGCGAAAGGAGGAAGCTGCAGCTGCCGCTCGCGCCGCGGCTGCAGAGGAGGCGGCGGAAGCCGAGAAGGTCCGTCGCCAAGAAGCGGCACGCACCAAGCTCGGCTCCTCGATCAAGACAGTTGGCAGGTCGAACTGGATCGCCAGTATACTCGAGGAGAATGTAGATGAGGCCGTCGAGCTACGCGCCGAGGCCGCGCTGTTTGCTGCACAGGCAGCGGCAGCTGAGGCGGCAGAGGCAGTGGCCGCGGCCGAGCAGGCGGAGCAAGCTTTGGCATCAGCGAAGCTCAAGGTGGGTGCTGTCGGTCAAAGCGTCTCGGTGATGAAAATGTTGCAAGAGAAGGCCGACGCCGCGGCGGCAGCGCGCGTAGCCGCGGAGGCGGCGTCTCGGGAGGCCGCGGAGGCGGAGGCGGAGGCTGAAGCCGCGGCTGCAGAGGAGGCGGCGGAAACCGAGAGGGTCCGTCGCCAAGAGGCGGCACGCGCCTTAGCACGCGCCAAGCTCGGCTCATCGATCAAGGCAGTTGGCAGGTCGGCTTCCATCGCCAACATGTTCGAGGAGAATGCGGATGATGCCATCGAGCGGCGCGCGGAGGCGGCCCTTGCTGCAGCTGAGGCGGCAGCAGAGGAGGCCCGCACCGCCGCAGAGGCTGCCGCGGCGGCGGAGGCGGCGCTCGCCTCAGCGAAATCGAAGCTCGGCGCTGGCGTCCAGTCGGTGACCGTGATGAAGTTCTTGCAGACCAAGGCCGACACTGCCGCTGAGCTACGTGCGGTAGCAGAGGCGGCCAGCGAGGCTGAGACGATCGCGGCGGCCGAGGCGGCCGAAGCAGAGACGGCGCGCCGAGTGGAGGCGGCCAAGTCTGCCAAGGCAAAGCTCTCGTCCACGATGCGCGCCAGCTCGGTGGCGAGGCTCCTGAAGTCAGAGGCAGAGGCGTCCGCGGAGGCTCAGGCAACCGAGGCTGCGGCTGCGGTTGATGCCGCGGCTGCCGAGGCTCGGGCGTTGCTTGAGGTCGCGGTGGCCGCGGAGGAGGCGGCTGAGGTGGCCATTCGCAGGTTTGGAACGGCTACCAATTCAGTGTCGGTGATGAAGCTGCTGCAGTCCAAGGCGGATGCGGCGCGGGAAGCTCGGCAGGCCGCCGAGGCGGCCGCTGCCGCCGAGCACAGTGCTGTGCAGCAGGCAGCCGCGGCGGAGGCGGCGCGGCGCAAGATGGCGGCGGCCGGACGTGCCAAGGTCAGTCTGGTCAGCCGGGCGGGGATGATCGGCAACATGCTAAAGAAGAAGGGCCAGGCCGCGGCCGATGCGCGCGAGGCGGCCGAGATGGCGAAAGCAGCCGAAGAAGCAGCCGCAGCCGAGGCCGAGGCGATGGCCGCAGGGGCGGCAGCGGCGGCAGCGGCGGCCGCTGAGGCGGTCTTGGCCGCCGCCGCCGTGCGGGAAAAAGCGTCCGCCGCCGCACGACTTCGATTCGCCGCCTCGGCGAAGACGATGTCCATCTCCAATATGATGAAGGCCGGTGGGCGACGGGTTGCAGATGCGCGTGCCGCTGCCGAGGAGGAGCAAGCAGCCAAGGTGGCGACCGAGGCCGCCGAGGCCGCCGAGGCTGCCTCATTCGAGGCAGCACGTGCGGCTGCCGTGGCAGCGCAGCGGCATCAGGCGCTCGCGGCCGAGGTGGCCGAGAAGGCGGCGGCAGTTGCGGCGGCCAACGAGGAGAAGGCGCTGGTCGAGGCGGCCGAGAAGGCCATCGAGATCGAGGTGGCTGTAAGGGGCGACACAGCTGACGATCTTGAGGCAGCAGCGGCAGTGGCCGAGGAGGCAGCGGCCGTGGAGGCGGCAGCAGCGGAGGCGGCAGCAGCGGCGGCGGCTGAGAAGGCAGCGGCCGAGAAGGCGGCTGCGGAGAAGGTTAATTGGAAGGAGAAGGATGAGAAGGCGGTGCTTGAAGAGATGCGAGAGCGCGACGAGCAGCGCATCGCTCGTCGGGCTGAGGCCAAGGCGGCCGAGAACGAGGCGGTCCAGGCGGCATTGGCCGCGGCGGCAGAGCGGCGTGCAGCCAAGGCAGCGGCGCAAGCGGAGGCGAAGGCTGAGGAAGCACGACGGATCCGCGCGATCGTCGCTGCGAAGCAAGGCGGTCAGCTGTGGGCGAGTCAGGCGGGCGCCCACGCCAGATCCACAGACAAGGCAGCAGAACAGGAAGCAGTGGCTGAGAAGGCGGCAGCTGAGAAGGCAGCGGTCGAGAAGGCAAAGGAGGAGGAGCAGGCCGCTGCCAAGAAAACGCTGCCGAGCAGTCCGACGAGCCCGAAGCCGCCGCTCACGTCCCCCGGAAGCCCAGCGAATCCGCGCGTCTTCCTTGCTCAGGAGCGGCTGTCTGGCCGGCCAGTGTCCGCCAAGCACAAGACGTCCGTCCACTTCGGCGAAGGCATCGACAAGTCGGATGCGGGGCTGGAGGCGGCCTTTGCCAAGATCGACATAGACAAGAGCGGCAAAATCGACGCCGACGAGATGAAGGGGTACATCCTGAGCACGTACGAGAATGGCCTCGACGACAAGACCATCGACGAAATGATGACGGCGGCAGACATTGACAAGGACGGCAAGGTCACTTTAGCCGAGTTCATGGTCATCATGCGTGCCGGGCCCAGCGGGGGCTTCACATTTGCATCGGCCAACGGCCAACCCCTCCGCCTGCGCGTGGGTCCGCCTGAGCCGCGTATCGCGCAGATGGCGGCTGTGCGGCTTCGCACCTTGAACGCGCTCGGCACGTCGTCCGTCGGGGAAAGCCCTGGACAGTTGGGATGGGGATCGTCGGTATCTCGGGGCGTGGTGACACTGTCTGATTTAGCCGCAGAGCCAGACGGCGGCAGCACGCGCCCGCAGACGGCCCTCACCGCTACGGGCATCTCATTCACCCTCGGCGCCTCTCGTCCGAGCACCGCTGTGGAAGAGACGCCACACGCCGCAAGGAATGCCGCCGCCGCGCTGCGCCGTGCAGAGTTGCGGCAGCGCTCTCACGCCGCCGTCAACGACCCATCGCTCGAGGCGCTCGTGGCGCCCGCACCGGCCGTGTGTAACAGCAGCGGGCGGCGGAAATCGGCCGACTCGTTTGCATCCTGCGCTGCCTCGGTGGGCTCCAATGGACAGATGGACTACACGGCGACGGATGTGAGCGGATTCCCCGAGCAAAGCAGCAGACGGGCGTCACAAGATGACCTCCCGCAGATGTATGATACGTTCACGACGGCTGGGCAGTTCCCCTCGCGCCCGACAACCTCAGGCAGCCTCGGGATGGTCTCGGAGATCGGCGACAGCCTGCCGACGACCACAGCGCTGGCAAGCATTGGCGCTGTATCGGGCATGGTTGCTGAGGCGCGTATCCGCCGGCCTCGCCGCTTTGACATCTCCTCCGGAGTACGCGCCGCCTTCTCTTTCGAGAGCTCGCCGGAGATTGCGAGTCGGCTGCCGGCGCGCGGCCGTGGACTGGCCCCCGAAGCCAACGAGATGGGTGGCGCACGGCCGGGCACGGCGGACTCAAAGGGTGAGCTGGCGGCCGGGATGGTGGCCGAGGAGCGCTTGCGCCGACGGCCCGGCTCGACGCGCCCCACAGCCTCGGCGCTGCGTCCTGTGCGCGCTCTCACGGGGGACATCAACCGCGCCACGGGTGACGTTCGCCGTGCTGCGGAGCGCCCTCTAAGCCAAGGAAACGTGCTCGGGCAGTCGCAGATCCCCCAGGAGAGAGTCCGCTGGGTGGGCGGCGGTGAGCGTAACAGTGAGCGGCTCTCCTCGCGCACGCCGCTGTCGCAGCTGCTCGCCTCAGGCATTGCGAACACGATAGGCGCTCTCTCCCTCAGCGGCTACATGCGGCCCTCCACCGCGCCAGGCGTGCTGCCCTCGACGTCTGAAGAGACCATCTTGGCCGCTCCAGGTGAGGCGGCGGCGACAGCAGCGGGTCCAGCGGCATCACATCAGCAGCCGTCCTTGATGGTCGTCTCCGAGGATGGTCTCGAGTCATTCACGCTGCCGGCCTCTTTTGCGCCACCGACACGAGCAAACGCCCAGCCACCGCCCGTTCCGTCGACGTTGCTCGGGCTCCCCCCTGTACTGTCACCACCGCCCTCGCCACCTGCGCGTGTGATGCCCAGCCGGCCTGGCAGCGGCTCCACCAGCCGGCCTGGCAGCGGCGGCAGCCGCTCGCGCATGGAGGAGGAGGCGCTTGCGGCGCTGCATCAGTGCTCGCCAAGCACGGCAACGCTGCTGCCTGCGCTGCTCACAGCGCTTCGCGAGAGCAGCAGCACTCGAGCATTCGTCTTCGAGGAGGACCAGGCCGCAGCGCTACGCCAGCTTACGCAGCTCGTGAGCGAGAGCTCCGACCAGGAGGCGATCGCACTGTGCGAGTACCTGCGCGCCGCAGGCGGCGTGCAGCTCATCGCCGGGCTTCTCGGTAGCCATGTGCCGTCGACCCACCAGATGGCGATCGCGCTCGTGGGCAATCTCGCATCCGTTGCAGTCGACCCTAACGCTGAGAAGACAAAGGTGCTGCTCAAGACGGCGGGCGCCTTCGGTCTGCTGCTGCCGCACATCTTCTCTGAAGAGCAAACGACGCTCGTTAGCGCACTGAGCGCCGTGCAGATCCTGTGCACCGAGATCGCGTACGTTGAGCAGCTGCAGCAGGCGGGTGGGCTCGAGCGACTGCAGGCGATCCTCCAGCTGAACGACCCGCAGCTCGAGCCGTTTGCACGCGGCTGCCTGGTCAACGTGACGCAGGCCAGGGCAGCGAATCAAGGCACCTTTGGCTATGCGATGGGCGTCTTGAGCAACGTCTTGGGCGGTGGGAGCGCGGCGCAGGTCCTGCCGCCGGCCAGGGCGTCGGCGCCAACTGCGGCGCCGGCGCCAAGCGAGCTGCGCGCGATGAAGGCGGAGCTGGAGGTGCTCGAGGCGCAAGGTGAGGCGCTCGGCAAGCTCGAGGACGACGAGCTCGAAGACGACCTTGACGACGAGGACGAGGACGAGGGCATCAATGAGCTCTGGGACCCAGAAGGCGTGCATGCAGCCAAGCTCATGGCGCTCGCGGAAAAGGGAGTACGGACAGGCCGGTTCATCAAGAAGGTGCGCCACAAGGGGCGAGATCGTGACGTGAGCGCGCTCAAGGTGCAGGCGTGCTATCGCGGACACTTGGCGCGCAGGACAGTGCTCCCGAAGGCCCTCGCGTACCCCTCCGCCCCGCCCCCGCGCCAGGGGGCCATCGTGTGCAAAGCTCCCGAACTGACCACTCCTGACAAAGAGGCGTGGCGCGCGTGGCCAGAGGTCAAGCTTGAGATCTCCACCAAAGCTGGAGAGCGGCTCGGCTGGGATCTGGCGGCCGCCACGACGGGTGGCGTCGAGGTGCGTACAAACACGATCGGCGTCAACGCTGGAAGCCGCCTCCTGAGCATCAACGGCCAGAATGTGCGACGGTCCGCCCCCCAAGAGGTCGCAGTGATGCTTCTCGAGGCCGATGGCCTTGTGGAGCTGCACTTTGCCATCGCCACGCCTTCGAGGTGGTCGACTTTCAAGGGCAGCATTCTGACGTGGCTCAGCAGCAGCGGCTCACCCTCCCCTGTGCTGCCAGCCACCGGCAGCCGCCAAAGCGGTGACACAGGTAGCAGGTCGAAGTGGGCGGGCGGCCTCGGCACGCTCACCAACAAGGCGCGCCGCCCCGTCAAGGTCACGGAGCTTGCATGGGACGACCGCTCGGCTCGTGAGATCGTGCTCGGCTGGCTTCGCGAGCACACGCTCTACTGCGCGGTGGCTTCTTTCCTCTTTGGCGACGGTCCGAAAATGCCAACGGGTGCGCAGGCGTGCCAGCTGCTCTGGACGACTGCGCTCGGGCTCCTCTACATCGTGTGCATGCAACTTCGCTACTCGTGGCTCGCGGGCGATCGTGTGCATGCGCTGACCACGAATGGCGCCTCAACGAGGGAGCGCGCGCCTTTCGTCACCGCTGTGGCTTTCATGTCGACCATCATCCTCTACCCATGCCTGCTTGCCGGGAGGGGACTGTTCATGATGGTGAATCGGCAACAGCTCGTGTATAATCAAGCCCACGGCCTGACGCGGATCGCGACCGACACAAAGGCGGCGCTCTCTAGCGCCATGGCGGGTGCGATCGCGCTGCACAAGTCGCTCGACCTCGACGGCGACGGCAAGGTGACGGCGGCCGAGTTGTACATGGCCGCCAAGGCAAAAGCGCGGGAGCGCACCGCCAGGCTCAAGAAGATGAGGGATGACCTGCGCGCGTCGCTCGACACCGACGGCGACGGCAAGGTGAGCTGGTCAGAGATGAGAGCGGGTATGCGCCGGCTGCGGCGCGAGATGGCGGCGCAGACCAAGTCAGCCTTCCAGGAGCGGCGCGAGCGGTTGCGTACGATGCGGGCCGAGCTGCGAGCGTCACTCGACACGGACGGCGACGGCAAGGTGAGTGCAGCAGAGTTCGCGGCCGGCATGCGCCGGCTGCGCAAGGAGGCCGCCGCCCGCGCGCGAGAGAGGGCGAAGCAGATGGGCGCCAACCCTCTCTTCTCCACAACGCTCGCCTTCGCGTCGGTGTGGGGCATCGCCTTCTTCCTGATGCTTGCGCTCGCCGTCGGCTCGGTGAGTGCGGCAGCGAGCATGGATGGGCGCGTCGTGCGAGAGGATGTGATCTCGGCGTGGTGGCTTGCCTTGGCCTTGCAGTGGCTGCTCATCGAGCCGATCGTTGTGGCGGTGCTCGCCGGCTATAACTTGCTGTGCAAGCGGTTGTCGACGTTCGAGGGTCCCGACATTGCTGCTCTCAACCTGAAGATCACACACCGGATGTAACCGGATGACCAACCCGACGAAAGGTCAGAGGGTCGAGAGAGGCATGCAAGATGAAAAAAGAAAACGTCGCAGAAATTGCTTACCCGGTATTACTGCATGTGGGTCTGCCATAGGTCTACCGCACATAGAGTCGTTTGCGCGGTGCCGGTAGTGACAGCTCAGGCATTGGCCTAAAAGCTGTGCGTGCGTCTGTGTGTGTTCCACAACTCGGTATTTCGTATTTGGAATTTGCCGGCGCGCGGCGGGGGTCGAGGTTGATCCGGTGCACCTCCGACCTCGAGGTCTGCACCCAAATGCCAAAAAGCGAAGTACAGTTCAGTTCAGTTCAGTTTCTTCGCGGTCCCTCCACGCTCACTCCACCACCGTCTCAAAGGACGGCTCGCTCCCCTCGCGCCTCGGTCAACACAAGTACTAAAAAGCGAAGTACGATAAGATATGAAGCACCCCATATTTATAATGTAGACTACAGCAAGATGTGCTAGCATCGCTGCCGCCGTGACTATTCATCGATGTGTACACAAGTGCATCGTCGATCACAGCGGTGTACACAAGTGTGATTCACCGGGCACTGCCCGGCCGCTACGCCCGGCGCTGCCAACGCGTACTCGCACAACATCCTGTCGCCGCTGCTCTCCCAATCAAAGCGGGCCGCGTGCTCAGCCGCGCGGCGCCCCATCTCGCGGCGCGTCGCCGTGTCGGCTACGAGCGCCGCGACAGCCTCCGCCATCGCGCTCACATTGTCGGGCGGCAGCAGCCGGCCTCCCACACCCTCAGCAACGACCTCGACAATGCCCGAGGAGGCGGTGGCCACCACTGGGAGCCCGGCGGCCTGGGCCTCGAGGCAGGTGGCGCCCCAGCCCTCCGAGGTCGACGGGTTGAGAAAGATGTCTGACGAGGCATATGCCGTCGCGAGCGCCGCACCCGTGAGCGCGCCAAAAAATCGCGTAGACGATGGGAGCAGCTTTCCAAACTCGGCGCGCGCGGGGCCGTCCCCGACCACAGCGACGCGCACAGGCACCCCGCGCAGGCCCAGCTCGGCTACGACAGCTGCAAAAGTGCGCAGGCCCTTCTCCCAGCGCAGCCGCGCCACGAGCAGCACGATCGGCGTCGACTCATCGCCGTCGCCGACGCCCTCGCGCCACGCTTCCGAGCGTGACGCCGCGTTGAAGAGAGTGCGGTCGACGCCGCGATGCCACACGCCGACGCGCGGCACGCCGTGCGCCTCGAGGTCACTCGCGAGGCTCTCCGAGGGCGGCAGAGTCGCCTCGCACCCGCTGTGGAAGCGGCGCATACCCCACCAGTACCATTCCTCGAGGCGAAAGGCAAACGGTCGCAGCGGCTGGTAGTAGTGAAGGTAGCGCTCAAAGCGGGTGTGGTGCGAGCAGACGACGGGCACCTTGTGTGCGCGCGCCCAGCGCTGCGCCGCGTGGCCAAGCCCATCCTGGATGGCGATGTGCATTACCGTCGGCGCAAAAGCCTCCAGCCGGCTGCGCGCCGTACGGCCGAGGCGCCACGTCAGGCGGTACTCGCTCCACAGCGGGAAGCTGACGCTCGGCACCGTCACAATTTCGGCTCCCGGACTGCGGATGACGGGGATACGCTGCCGGCGGCCTGGCGTGGGCACGACGACCAGCACCTCGTGCCCGCGCCGCATGAGATGCGCCACGAGTCGATTGAGCGTGAGCGCGACACCGTCTAGGTTGCGGTCGTATGAGTTGGTGACGAGCACTACCCGGTGCTGCAACTCTGGCTTTGAAGCAGGCCATTGCGTGCGGTTGACGTAGAAGTCCGGCATCATGCACAGAGCCAGGGCGGCTAAAGGCCCCGCCATTGCCTTTTCCTGAACAGGCGCAATTACATCCCTCATCAAGGGCGCATTTCGGCAGGCCCCCCGCTCTGTGGGGAAATGCAAAGGCCTGTTTCCTGACCCCAAGCTGGAGCTCGACAAGGTTTTCGCTTGAGACGACACGCGGTAGAATCGAGACCTCAAAACGCGCAGACGCGCACCGTCAAGAACTGGTTTGAGCTTGAGTAAACGACAGTCAAGTGCTCAAGACTAACTCGACCATCGATAAGTCTTTCACAGCCGATTGCTTTTCTCACATGTGAATTGCCAATTCACACTGGGTTTCAATCTGGGTCTTTTTGGAGCAGAATGATGCCCACAAGACGTTTGCAGGGTGCCGGAGGTCACGGCCACAGCCCGCACTCCCACCATCCACACACACCACACGTGCACTACCCGCCCCCGCCCCCGCCCCCTCCGCCCTCGCCACCTTACTCACCGCCAGCACCGCCGAGCCCTCCATACCCACCATCGCGACCGCCCGCGCCGCCGCCTGCAATCCACCTTGGAGCGGCGATTGCGGTTCCCATCCTCCTCTTCTGCTCCTTCATCTGTATCTGTGCCTACATTAGACGAGGCTCTCGTGGCAACACCTTAGCGCATCTTGGCGCCTCTGGTCCTGCAAAAGCTGACGAGCCCCCAGACTGGCGGCGACTCGATCGGGCGGGCCTGCAGACTATGATGGGCGCGGCGGCAAATCTTGCCAAGACGACTCCGATGGGCGTCCCAGTCGGCTCAACCCCTGCAGGGAACTACTGCGGCATCTACTGGCAGTACGGACGGTCGCACCCGATTCCAGCGCAGGCCATGGGGTGCACGCCCTCGGACGAGACCGCCGGCTACGCCTTTGGCAACGGGGTGGATGACGTCGGCACGTTCAACATGAGCGGCACGTATAAGCTCGCGAAGCTCAAGCTGACGAAGCAGTACGTGCCCGGCACAGGCGATCCGAGAGAGAACCTGGGCCATGCCGTCGAGCTGCGCCTCATGTGCTGCGACCTCTTCGCGGCGTTACCCTCTCACGCGGCAGAGCTGCAGAGCTGGGGCTGTCCGCCCGGCAACGCCGGCTTCTACGGCACGTGGCACGTGCGCACACGCAACTACAATGGCGACGCGGAGATGGTCCTGTGGCTGCCTCCCGTGCCCGTCGTCGTGGGCCACACTATCACGCAGACGTTGACGACCACGACACAGACGATGATGGTGGACTCCAACGGCGACGGCGTGGCGGATGGGACACAGATGATGCAGACCAGCGCGATGACGACGACCTCGCAGGTACAATGGGGCTTGCAGCTTCAGAATCCGTTTGGTCCCAAGACTCTGCCCGTGAGCCAGAGTTCCCAGAGCGCATTCGCGTTGGGCGCATGAGGCTTGATTTCCGGCTTTCGCTTGCGAGAATACGTCTACGTGCCACCGCGCTGCACGCGTAATTGCCATGAGAGACGAGTGCACGAAATCTCGAAGCAGATGCTGTTGTCAAGGTGAGGAAGAACGTCACCGGTGCATGCGCGCAGCGCGCGTGCAGAGCGTTCAGTCACGTGTAGTTAAAAATACATTCTTTGTATGTCCCTTACTAAAATAGATCCGATCGGAGGCGTGTTCGGATCGGTTCCGGAGAATTTATTGGCAATTTCACAGTCAAAATCCCTTGGGCTTGGCTCCAAACTTCGTGCGCTCGGCGTGGACCGTGCCAACCCTCGCTCGCCCCGGGTGTCGGCCGCTCTTGCAGCAGGCACCGATCAACCCTAACCCAGGCACGAGGTCGCCCTCGTGACGGTGGTCCTACCGGGTTTTCGCCCAGCTTTTGCCGGTTGTCACATACCAAAAGCGCGGCGGCGGGCGAGAGCGTGCGTGCCAACGGTTCGTCACCGTGCTGCCACCTGCGAGGAATGTGGACGCCAGGTCCCGATGCTCCCTCGGAGACCGGGTTGAAATGGCACCATGCCATTGTTCCTGGCGTTGTCTCGCGCCTCGCAGGCGGCGGTGCGGCTTTGCGGCCGTCGCCGAGCGACTCATTTGGACCACGATATCCGTATCCCGCTGTGGTTTTGCTCTCTTCAGAGGCGCCGCCATGCGGCGAGGTTCGACTCCTCGGTGATCCGTTTGTGTGGGATGCGGCATGCGCACACACACACGCACCGTGCCAGGATTCGTCGCTGCTCCTCTGCCTTCACAATCGTTACACACACACGCCGGTCGTCTCTGTTCCTAGACCTTAGCCAGGGCGATCTCCTGGCTCCCCGGCTTAAGCTTCCCGGGGTCCCGCCCCCGCGACACGGCCTGGGAGAGGATCGTGTACGCCATACCGACCTTCAAAGAATACGAGGACGGACACGGGACACCTCCGTTCAGACTCGTACAGGTCCCACATTGTCATATGTCATGGTACATGGACCTTGACATTGACATTCGACATTGAACTGTGGACGCTTTCGGCGAGCACAGGTCCGTCAGGGAGCTGGTTGGGGGGTTTTCATGGACCCCCGTACAATTTAGACCCTGTGGGAAAAGGAGCAACTGTTGGAGCCGCTCCGTCTCTGTGGTCCGCCTCTCGGCACAAGCCGCCGCTGAAGGGCCATTCATGCCGATCCTATCACCCGGCGACCTCATCGCAAGGTGCGAGGAGTGCGTGCGCACGTGGGAGCCGTCGAAAACGACGGTCGATTCGCATGTCGAAGAGTACATCACCCGGAACCGCGTGAGCGACCCAGACGACCAGCGCTTTGTGCAGCAGGTTATGTACGGCACAATGCGGTATAAGAAGATGCTCAAGATCTTCCTCTCATCGCTATACTTCAAGCACGGTGGTGAGACACAGCGCAGCGACTACACACTCTACATGGTATTCGCGTACCTCGCGCTGCTGCGGCTGCACGAGCTTGGCTTTCCTGACTTCCGCACACTCGTCATGTCGCAAGAATACCATGCGATGAGCGTGCTACTCAAATTCCTCTTCAACCAGACGAACCTCAATGAGTGGCTCCGTCCAGAATGGCTGAAGCTCTACGAGCCAAAGTTTGTTGACGAGCAGCTCATCGAGAAAGTGTTGGTGTTCGTGCCCAATGTTGAGGCCCTCCAAAAAGTGCTCGAGGGGAGCATGGCTGCGGAAGCTGCCAAGAAGGAGGCGGCCGCGGAGGCTGCGAAGGCTCTTGCCGAGGGCCGCGGTGGTGGTGGTCAGTTCACCACTCCGGAGCCCTTTGCCCTCACTCAGCCCAAGCTGCGCCTTGTTCCGCCGCCCGAGGACGTGATCGAGCCCTTCAAGGCTGGCGGCGTGCCGACGTCCACGTATACAGATCCGAAGGACCTGGTCGATCGCGTGGAGCTCGACAAGAAGAAGGACGCGAATCGCATCCGGCTGAAGGCCAAGTACTCCAACCCCAACATCCAGCCCTTCAAGTTGCGCGTGCTTGAGCGGCCTAACAACCTCGAAAAGGTTCGTGAGGAGGTGGAGCAAGCGCGAGCCGCTGAGTGCAACTTTGAGGGCGAGAAGGCGCATCCAGTGCCGCGGCAGCTGCCTGGCCAGGGCATGGTGCGTCTGAACGAGGCGGCCATCCTGCGCGAGGATAATCTTTACCGCAAGAAGCAGGAGAGCGAAGCGGCGCAGCTCGGCGCCTACGAGCGCGAGCTGCGCGACTCGGCCGAATTCGATGCGTGGCAGCAGAAGATGAAGGAACAAGACGAGGAGGCAAGGGTGCGCAACATCGAGCGGCGACGCATGGAGACCCTTTTGGCCGACGAGGAGGCCAAGGAGGCGCGGCTGCGCAAGGAGCAGGAAAATCGTGCGGCAGCGATGGCCATGAAGGTCGACGCGGCGCGGGCCGAGGAGCAGCGCCAGGCAGCCGAGGAGAAGCTGCAGGCGCGGCATAAGGCGGTGGTGGCTGAGGTGCAGAGCAGGCGGGACCGGCCGCTCATCGCAAAGGAGGAGGTGGTGCAGAAGAACAAGAAGGACGCGCGCGTGCTGCGCTCCGAGATTGAGCAGATGGAGGCGGCGCGCGCGGCAGAGCGGCGGCAGGAGGAGGCGCGGCGAGCCGACTTGATCAAGCAGATCCGGGCGCTCGAGCTGGTGCCACGCAAGCGCGAGGCACGCCTCGACCCGACGTACACGCCGCAGCTGGGGCTCCTCGAGGAGATGTCGCTGGCCGAGCTGCGCGAGCGGCTGCTCATCGTCGAGGAGCAGCAGCTTGAGGATGAGGAGGCACGGCGCACAAAGATCAAGCTCGAGAAGGACGAGAAGCAAACGGATCTCGCGCAGCGCGCGGGTCGGCTCGCGGAGATGCGCGAGCGCGCGGCGGTGGAGGCGTCCACGCGGCGAGAGCAGACTAAGGCGGCCGAGCGCGCCGCCGTCGAGGCGACGCGCGAACGAGTGGCAGACGCGCAGCTCAAGGTCAAGGCGACGCTTGAGGAGAAGCGCACCCAGCGTCTGCGGAAGGAGGCAGAGCTCGCCGCCGAGCTGAAACGCATCCGCATCAAGAACCAGTTCCTCGAGGCGGATAAGGATGCGGTCGAGCGCAAGAAGTGGGAGTCGCAGCTCGTGGGTGAGCAGCGTGAGATCATGGATCGGCAGCGCCTGAAGCAGGAGGCCGCACAGGCGCACCTGATGGTGTACGATCAGGAGACGAAACAGCGTCTGCTCAACGTGCAGCGCGAGCGCGAGGCGCATGAGGCGTTCCTGAAGGAGTACGAGGCGCACTTCTCGGAGACGAGGGATGAGGCCACCGCTCGCGAGCTCGGCATCGTCACCAAGCAGGCGAAGAAGCTCGAGACCCGGACCACCTTCAAGGAGACGAAGGCAGCAGACTTGAGTGGCAGCACGCTGCGCAATCTGATTGAGAGGACGGCGTCGCGCGTGGAGTGAGTGACCACCGCAGATCGACGCCGGATGAGACGTGACGGCGTCATAAAAAGGCCTTGGTTCTTCGCAGGAGCGCTGACTGCCTGGTTTGTGCTCAAATCGGGTCCATCGATGGACGAGCAGTCTAGAAACAAGTCTGGTCGAACACAGATGGCAGCTGGCTGAAGCCCTCTGGCCGCGTTTGAGAAGCGTTTGAGTTGAGTTGCGTTGCGTTGACGGCAGGCGCTCGTTGCTAGTAAAGGTTTCTGGCGTTTTTTCGTTCTCTAGAGGGGCCTCGACTGGACCTCGACTGTGAAGAGTCCCTATGAAAACGGCCGCTTTCGTCGCAACACCCCGATTGCGACGCTGAGGTTGCGCATTGAGGTTGCGCGACGTGCCTCGCTCCCGACGTCGGTTTGGCACATATGCGTCACCTGCTCTTGTTCGCCGATACCCTGCAGCCGAATGCATCGAAGGTGCACGAGATACGCTTCAAACATCCAGTCCACGTGCACGGCTTTCGGATTGTGGGTGACGGCGAGCGTCCGCACACGGAACTCAGCTTCGAAGGTCGGACGTCGCCAGAAATCGTCACAATCGAGCTCTTCGGATGCGAGCATGGCAGCGGCGCTGTGCTATGTACTTCGCTTCTGACCGAGCCTCACCGACACCAGGTGGGCCCTTCGATGGTACACGAGCTTGTGCCCTCAGCTGCAAATGCAAGGATCAACTACCTCGTCGTGAGGTGAGGCTTGCTGTTGTGCGGCGAACATCCGCATGGTCGTGACTAGGTCCTGACCGCTGTTCGCTGCTCGCCACAGATCCAACGCGCTACCACTGTCGCTGTGCCTTTACGGCATTGAAGCAAACGGCACTGTTCCGGCTCCTGCAGAACTAAGCTACTATGAGCGTCTGCCAGTATTCCGCCGGCTGTGCCATCATCTCGAGGGCCGCAACGAAGCCGTACTCCCGGAGCCCGAGGCGGTATGCCTTTACTTGGCATCTCCGCTCGATCCACATCTGACAACATGCGGGCCGTGCTGCATGTGTGCAGGTCGTTCATTCTTGCACGAAGCCCGTTGAGCTGCTCCGACTCGCTGCGTGTCCTCTCTTCGCTTCAGTCGCCAACGACGCGCTTCCTGCTGCTATGCCGCAAGAGTTGCAGGCGCGTGCAATCCCTGCATGTGTAGACGGTAACCGTGTGTCAAACAACTCCCTGAACCCGTGTCGCAACGTTTTGCAACGCTCGGCAGATACTACGAGAGCGACTGCAGTCGGCATCGAGTGAGCGCGAGCGCCTGGCAGTCCTCGACGACCTCGCAGCGTTTCTGCCACAGGCTCTGGCTCAGCCAGGTGCCCTCATGGACGCCGAGCTCGGCGCTACTGCCGTGAGCGTGTTATCCGTCCTCGGGCCGGCGGATGCGCCGCATTCCGCGGGGCTCGCCGAGACGGTCGTTGCACTCGAGTTACTCACTACCCTGGCGGCCGATGAAGCGGCGAGCCATGCCCTCGTGGACGGCCACGCTGTCGAGCAGCTCACTGAGCAGCTGCTCGACCGGTACTGCACGGCAGTTCTACGTGCTCAGATCCTCGTGCCACTCACGGAGCTCTTACACCACGCTCATGCCATGGCGCGCTTCACCACTTCACAAAAATCGCGCTCGGCCAACGGGGCTGCAAGACCTGCGGCCTCGGCGGAGGTCCACACGGACGACCTCTTCAGCTGCTATCAGCGCGTACTCGATTGGATGCTCAAGCCGTTGCCGCCCCTTCTGGTAGCGCCACTTCAGCAGATCATGAGGCTTGTGGCTGCATGGGAGGCTATTCAGGGGCTTTGCGAGGCGAGTGAGGGTGCGTTACATGAAGAGGGCGGTTGCTCCCCGCACGTCGGTGACGCAGTATGTGTGCCCGTGTTGCGCGCACTACTGCACGTGACGTACGCGGTGCACGCGCTCCTGCCTTCGATCAACGTGCATGACAAGCAACGTGTCGAGCTCTGTGCACTTGTGTGCCACTCTGCGAATTCGCATCCTCGAGCGCGACCAGCTCTCACGGCCGCGCCGTTTGAGGCGACGGCTGGCTTTGATAGCTCGGAGTTGTCGTTTTCTCAAGCCAAGCTATTGAGCGGCGCGGGCGTCTGGCGTGCAATTCTCTGTGCCTTGTCAGCACCAGCTGTGCGCACGAGTACAATGCTGCCATCTATGGCTGTGGCCGTTGCGGACCTTGTCGAGGTACTTCTCGGCGGCCTCGAGGGAGCTCTCAGCCTAGCTGCACAGCCCGAGGTTGTGAACGCCCTCATTGAGCTTCTGGAGCAACCGCTACATCTGGCGCCGGCAGCCGCAGCTCCGACGCCCCAGCGAGACTCGATCTCTGCGACGGTAGCGAAAGTCGATGTTGATGGCGATGCGCTCTTGGCAGCTGCTGAGAAAGACACGGAAGCGCTCGAAGTCATCGTGAGCGAGGCCGTCGCCCGCAAGCTCGAACACCAAGTACAGCTAGCCGATGAAGGTACGTCAGCAGCTTCAGCGGCAGAGCTGCCGCATTCAAATGCGCCGACGTGGGCAGTGCGCATCGGACGGCAGGTTCGATCGACCTGTGAGGCGGTCGGAGCCATGGAGCGCTGGCTCAGCGGTGGGCTGAGCTGCCTGCACACGCTCGTCAGCCTCCTTGCCAGCGAGGGCGACGCCGTGGCAAGCCTCCTGAGCTCAAGCACCGGCTTCGCCCTCCTGGCGGCGTGCCTTCAGCCCGCACGACTCGCCACCGAGTTCGGCAGTGTGACGACTCGTTATGCGAGCGTGCTTCTTGTGCACGTGCTCGCCTCGCCTTACAGCGCCGTAGCCCTCCGCTATCACGGGCCCTGGGTAGGCACACTGGTTAAGGCCCTTCAGGCCGCCAGCTCGCGCGATGAGGCGTTGACTGTGACGCTGACTGCAGCCGAACGGCTTCTGCAGCCCTTGTTGTCGATGAATGCCAACGGCCCCATAGCCCTGGCGAGGAGCGTGGCGTCGCTTCTACACTCCGGGGATAGCCACGGGCTCGTGACTTTCGAGACGGAGGCTGACCCGTGTGATGAGGACGCAGTCATCGACTTCACAGTCAAAGCCATGGCCGCTGGCGGAGCGAAGCTGAGAGAGCAGATGCGCGAAAACCTCGCGGCACACGTTGATACCTTGGGCGCTTGCGTTCGGGTGCTGCGCACCCAAGCAGTGCATCCACAGGTGGCGTTGAGCCTGCACGAGGCCGAGTGCTTAGACTGGGTACGAGCGTTCCTCGACACGGGCTGGTCGCTGCTTCATGAGGGTCTCGAAGAGTACGCTACTATGAAGACGCCCGCGCAGCTCGAGGCTGACTTGCTCTGGGCACTCGAGGCAGCCGTTGGTCTTGCGCACGGTATCTTGTGGCAGCTTGCAGCGAGCGGCCTGCCTGAGCATCACGACTCTTCGTTCCTGGTGGTGCTCGTTCGACTCAGCATGGACCTGCAAAGGCAGCCCACCTTGATGAACGGAACGTCATGCCCCCCTGAAGGCAATCTTGCCAAGGCGGCACGCGCATTGGATGTCGGGTTGCTGCACGTGCTTTCCCTCTTCTGGGAAGGCAAGTGGCCCTCACGGGTGCACTACCTCCTTACCAAGGTCGCCGATCCAAACATCCACGCGAGCGTTGGCGTCGCCACCTTGCTAGCTCGCTCGCTGCCGCCGCCAATCCCAATGGCGCCGGAGAGCCTTGCGGACGCAGCGCTCGCGCTTCGGCCACCGGCTGCGATGCCTCTCCGGCACAGTTCGCTATCCGTTGCTTTGGCAGAATTGGCCCGTCTCACGACCGGCTGTGGCGCCACTGCCAACGCTCCCGCAGCGCCTGAGGACGTCACTGCCCTCGAAGCGTCCTCGGCTCGAGATCCTCTCGCCGCTGTCCCTGTGGTAGCTGCTGGCCTCGAAGAGGCATTGCTGCAAGCGCTGCAGGCTCGACGCGATCGCTGGCGAGTCGTGCTTACGGAGGCGTCTGCCGATGTGCAGAAGCTCGTGATGCGCCTCGCCGTTTGCTCGTGCCGGGTGGCAGTGGAAGGCCTTGCCGCCTGTCTGACACGTCTGGTTGATGTGCTTCCCTGTGTCCTCGCCAAGGAGATGTTCGTGCAACCGCTGCTCACGCTCCAAGCCAGTCTGGGCCGCTGCATGGCGGACGATACGTGCAAGCTGCCGCCGTCTGCACGTGGCGAACCGTCGTTGGCCTTAGGCCGCGTTGCTCTGCTCCTCGCATCCCTCGCGTCGCAGCCGAGTGGGCGCACCGTCCTCCTCGCCATGGAGCCAGCCCTGCTTGGCGCAGCCCTCACAGCCGCTTTGGTGCCTCGGGATCCCGCGGTGCGCCGTGCGGGACTGGTCTTTCTGGGCGTGTTGGGCGACCCGGCGCTCTCGCTCGCGAGTCACCTCGTCGATCTCAAGAACTCCGGGGCTCCCGACGACCTTCCCCCACTCTCCGTGCTCGGCCCGGCTGCCGTCGCCGCTGCTAGTATTGCAGACGAAGCATCCTCTGGCTGCGCGGCGCAGGCGCGCCGCGTGCTTCAGCGCTTGGCAACGTCTCTCCTCGCGTGCGTGCAGCCATCTCTGCGTGAGCTTGGACATGCGCTGAGTGCAGCCGATCCAATCGCCGCGCTGCACGCCATGGAGGGCGACTTCGCGCTGTCGCCGGCCGAGGCCGAGCGGGAGCTCAAGCTGGAAGAAGCAGGGGCAGCTGGCCGTGTGGCAGTATGGCCTTCAGCGTGGCGGCCTCATGATTCTGACGCCACCGATGACATCAGTGCGCTGCTCACGCACGGACCGCTCTTTAATAGCGGGCTCGTTCTCACAGAGCTAGAGTACGCGCGCCCTGTCGAGGACGATGACGGCGAGATCGGGCACAACAAAAGACCCCTCGAGCTCGACGGCCGAGGTGACGCCCCACCCCCGGTGCGCGGCGGGCGCGGTCGCGTGCGTGAGGATAACCCTGCGCCCCGTGGAAAAGCGAACACCTCGAGGCCGGCCTCAAAGCACGTCGACGAGTATAGTCAGCCTGGAGCCAAACGCTTCCAAAATTCGTCTCGCGCGCCTTCGAAGCACGTTGACGACTACCAGTCTGCGCCCGTCGTGCGCAAGACCGCGTCGGTAGACGTCAAGGGAGGGCCGGACGCGGGCGGTTTTCCCGAAGGAGTAGCTCACGGGATGGACGCTCCGGGTGGCGAAATAGGGCGCCCTCCACACATGCAGCCAGGATCACGCGGCTCGGATGGTGCCAGCGGCGGCGCGGGAGGCAGCAGCGGTGGCAGCATTGGCATCAATCTGCACATGCTGCAGCAAAAGCTGGGCATGGCGGCTGCTCAAAGCTTGCCGTCAGGGATGATGGGCATGCAGATGCCGCAACAGCCACGCCCAAGCATGGTCGGTCCGATGGGGATGGTGGGGAGGGGCGCTCCCCCGATGGGAATGGGTATGCACGGAATGATGGTTGTACCCATGCCGGGGATGATGGGGATGATGGGGACGCCAGCGGTGGGCATGGCGGCCGCTGGCATGGCCGGCATGGCCGGCATCTGGCGAGCGCCAGGCATTGGTGGTATGCAAGGGACATCGAGCGTCAACCAAGGCACACCCGGTTTCAGCGCGGGGAGTGGTGGCGGCACCGCTTGAGTGAGTGGTGAGAACAAAGATGAGAACGAGGTGCGGGTGGTCGGTCGGGTATTGGATTTTATGCGTGAGTTTTGCGTGTCCCCACACACCACACTTACACGTTACACTCCACCTCGAGCTAACAGACTTGGGCACTCATCCGTCACAGGCGCTCCGCGCTCGTTGCAAGAACTCTTGCTCCCAGCGAGCTGCGCGCGCCCGCGTCCCGCCGGCCATAAATGTGAGACACGGTATAAAGGTATAAAGGAGGCCTCCGAGTCATATTCGCCTCAAACGCGCGCGATAGCCTTCACCCGCAAGCGAGAACCACTCGGCGAGCACTTCCTGTACGTGCATGGATTCTTGCGACCATTTAGGACGCTAGTCGCAGCCGCAGCGTCAACCAGCACACTAGTGTGTTACGTTGGTGAGTTACATTGATTGACTAAGGAGAAAGTGTGAATAAACCCCAACGCATGCCATTTTTCAACTAGTTATGTACGCTCCCACTTCCCAAAGTTCATACGACGCTCGCACACGCATCTCACAGATGCAGCATAAAACCAGTCTTTCCTTGCACTGCGTCACGAATCGAGGCGTTCCCTTCCTCGCCCATATCGTTTCCCCTGAGGTCGCACTTGGTCAAGGCGCCATTGACGCGCATGGCGTGGGCGATTGCAGTGATGCCCTTTGCGGTGTAGGTGCCTTGTTCGTCGCCATAATCGTCAGTCCAGATGCCGCAGAGCTGGTTGTAGGAGAGGTTGATGCTCGTCAGCGCGCCTGTGACAACGGCCTGTGACAGGTCCGACGCCAGCAGGATAGCATCGGGCGGCTTGAGTTTTTTCCAGGAGTAGTCAGTTTTGATCTGATCGCGCCGGATGCCGCAGAGCGAGATACCCTTCTGCTTGGCGACGTCAGCGAGCATCTTGGCAGACTCCGCGTCAAGCCGATTGCCAAGGAGGTTGGTCACCGTCAACGCGCCGTTGACACCGATCAGGCAGGCGATCACTACCGCATGTTCACTACGAAGCTGCTTGCCAGATAAGTCGAGCGTCTCCACGGGATCAGTGCCTCTGAGCAGTTTCACAGGGAGAGCGATTCCATCCAGGTAAACCTTCGTCAACGAGTGGTGGGCCTTGAGAGCCTCACCAAAAAGACTGAGGTTGAGCAACGTGCAGTCTTCCAAGTGGAGCTCTCGCAGCGCCGTTAGCCTCAACACAGATGCCGGCAGCGCTTCCTTCATCCAAATCTTCGACAGGACCAGACCGTTCAGGCGGCCCTCCTCCCTGTCCACCTTGATGGCCTTCCTGACCAGGGCATCACGGCCGCCTTTCACCCCCTCCGCCCACTCGGGATCCGCCAGGACCCACGCGTCCTCAAACGCCCCGATGAGCTCGGCGTCTGTCTTCCCCTCCTCCACCATGACCCGCACCGCCTCCCGGCGCAGCTCGTGCTCACGCCCGCACGATTCGATGAGCTCCATCGCATTGCGTACGATGCCATAGATGGCGTGGCCGGGGAGCCCCTTGCGCGCGGTCAGCATCATCTGGTGCACCACCTGCACCTCGCACACGTGCCGCGTCGCGTCGCCGACGATCACAAAGTTCACCATCAGATCGCGCCAGCCGCCAGCCGACGGTTGCCGAAAGCGGTTCTTGATGCGCACGACTTGAATCATATCCGCCTCGTGCAGCGCCCAAAGCGCCCTCACGATCGACGCGACCATCGACATGCTGGTCGCCACGAGCATCGCGCGCACCACGTCGCACACACACTTGCTCAGGCCGCGCCCCTCGCCCGGCCGGAGCGCGCTCTTCTCGATCACACGGCTCGTCTTCTTGAGGCCCGTCCTGGCCTTGCGCGCTCCCCCCTGACCGGCCCCACCGTCGGACGCGCGAGTGGCGTCCTCCTTGGTGCTCAGCACCGCGAGCTCGAGCCCCGCCCCCGTCGCGGACGCCACCTCGCGCACCACATCATCGAACGACGGCTTCATACGCGCCGCATCGGCAAAGAGCACGGCTGCGTCGCCCGCCTCGTCGCGTTGCTCGGCGACGGCGGGCTTCTTGATCGCGGCGTCGAGCACCACGACTGCCTCATCGTACTTGGCCATGCCGTCCGCGTCGCCGCTCAAGATCACGTTGAACACATTCTGGTACACGCCCAGGAAGTCCTTGTTGCCCGCGGTGATCGCCGTCTCGCACGCCTTGATCAACTCCTTCGCCGCCTTCTCGTCCATGTCCTCGGTGCGCTCGGCGATCGCGGCGGCCGTCACCTTCATCAGCACATCGAGGTGCGCACGCAGAGCGTCGACGGCCTCCTTGGAGTCCGGGTCGCGCGCCACGGCCAGCTCGAGCTCGTGCAGCGGGCCGCACGCTACCTCGATGGCCTTGGTCTTCGCCAGCGGCAAGAAGTGACGGAGCGCCTCGGGTAGCTTAACCGCGTGATCATCGCCGTGGGCGTCGTCGCCACCATCGTCAATGGCAGCCGACTGCTTGATGGGGGCCAACACCTTGGCCGCCTTCTCTCGAAGCGGCAGGATAAGGTCGGGCACCTGCGCGGAACGCTCGGATTGGGCATTGTTGCGGTCGGCCTGCGCCTGTTCGCCGTGCTCTAGCCCCGTTTCGCACAGCCGGAGCGCCACAAAGGTGAATGGGTCTTCGGGTCGCGCGTCTGCCAACAAGTTGAGAGCGGTGCTGAAAGCCGCCTCGAGCCGGCTTTTGTTATTGGCGATGTATGCGTCCCTGGCCTGCCGGTCCACGCGTGCTACGCGTGCGGCGGCGACTGGGTCGGCGGGCACGTCAGCCGGAGCAACCCGGGCGGAGCGCTTTCCTGTCAGAGGTCGACTTTTGGGGCTGTGTGAAGGGGTGAAGGGGTCGATCACACTAGGGGCATGCACGTCAAGCCAGCCCACGACAATGAAAATTGGGTTCGAACTTTTCCTTTGAGTGTGAAACGGTCCACGCCGATCTGAAGGCGAGCTCGATTCGGATGCGTCCACTCTTGCTCGGGTTGTCATTGATCGTGCAACCTCGGCAGTATACCGGGCAGGGATGCCGAATGCTAGCTTATAGTCCGTGTACAGCGCCATTCGTGCCAGAAGTCAGCAGCACGCCCACCACGCAGCTCATGGAGGAGAATGAACCGCTGCCTATCTTGCCACCAGCATTGACCGCGGTGAGCGCTCAGCTTCGTTGGCCCAGCGTCCTCGGCTCGGCCGACGGCTCTTGCGACTCCTTCCGTGCATTCACCCCACTCGCTTACAGGCCTCTCGCGTGAGTCGTTGCCCCAGGCCGATCTGTGGTCTTCATTTGGTGATACAGTCGATCACTTGTCAGCCAGCGACTGTGAGAATTTGTATGCTTGTCTGCACGTGTTGCTGGCGTCGGTCTCTCTTGCGGTACGCGCTATAGCTCTCGAGGCACACGCGTTGAAGCAGCGTGGTGGCGTGATACCTCTGGACTCGTCACCAGCGCTGGAGTGCCTAGCCGTCGTAGCTGCTGTGACCACTGCACGCGACTTCTTGCTGCTGCGACTGGACGCGGCTACCGTCGGGGCGGCGCTGCTCTCGGAGGTCATCAACGACCGCACGCCGACATGGCCTGCCACGCCAATGTCGGACTCATTTCGGATGGACGTGGAATCTATTTTGGATCAGATGCGCCGCATGCGCGCTCTTCAGGCATGCGTCCCCGATCTGAAAGACGACTTTTCAGCCCTGCAGGTGCGCGGTGTATTGGTTGCGGCTATCGCGACACCTGGACCTGGTGGTTCCGCAGAGCCGGCTGGTGGCACCGCTGATCCACGTGCGTTACTCGTGCTGCTCGGATCGGCGCTCACGAGGCTGCGCGCTGCTAGCCTGCGGTCGGTCGCTGAGCAGCAGGCGCTGGCCATCGAGGCGATCCAGCTGTATGCGCCCCTGGCTCATGCTGTCGGCTTTGGCGCTGCATTTTCGGAGCTTGAGACTCTTGCGTACCGCAAGCTTTACCCAGATAGCATGCGAAAGCTGCAGTCATGGTACCAGCAGGTTTGGCCTGATGGAGACAGCGTGGTGCGTCACCTTCGCGAGGCATTGGAGGCGCAGCTGTTGGAGGCTCCATCGCTTACGGGGCTGCTGCAGTCAGTGGAAGTCACGTCGCGGATCAAGACGGTGCCATCGACCTTTCGAAAGCTCTTGCGCAGTACTCCCGGCGAAAAGAATATCGACACCGTACGTGACATCATGGGGTTGCGTGTCGTGCTGACACCGAGCCCCACCGCGGTGGAGATGCTGCAAAACCTCTTGGGCCGAACTGTCACAGCTGAGGAGATGGAGGTTCTGCTTTGCCATGCTTCCCACCGACAGATCATCCGCTTGTGGAGGGAGGAATCCGGCCGCTTCAAGGTCCGACTCCGCTCGAACCCGACCTTGCATGCACTCGCATCTGAGAGCTCCACACCACTTCCGTCACGTTTGCCTGGCAGGACTTCGTCACGAAGCCCAAGCCAAATGGATATCAGAGCATCCACACCAATTTGCGGCTCGATGATGGTCGCGTCGTCGAAGTCCAGATTCGCACGAGGGGCATGCATGCTCGCGCCGAGTCGGGCTCTGCCTCCCATGAGGCGTACCGAGCCCAGCAGCTAGGCGGCGGCCTAGCACTGCAGCCCAGCGCTGTGCAGCGGACCTCGTTGGCCTTACGGGGCGTCCAGAAAGTGGCTCGCGATGCCTCGGAGCCCTTCACTCCTGTGCGCGTACCGCTTTTGAAGCAAGCTTCAAGCACTGTTGTGGCTTCCATGCACGACGCCCCCGTCAACGCCACCGCCTCGTTTGAGGACGAAAGCGTGCTGCTAGACGCGGAGCCAACCGGAGCGGAGCAGTAGGATTTACGTAGGGTCAGTGCGGCTTTAGGTTTTAGGTCCACGTTCGGCCCCCTAGCTTCGATCTTCCTTTGAGCGCTTAGGGCGGTTGTTTCGTTGTAGCTTGTACCTGCCCTACGGGGTCCTGGGGTTGTACATGACGTGTCTGAGTTGACACCGGGTCAAGTACTGCGTGGTGAGTTCCGATCTCCCTATTAAATTATAACGTATTCGCGTAAATGGTTACTCATGCGCGTTTACGGTACCGCACGGCTACCGGGACGTGGACGCCCCCGGGCGCCGGTGTCGAACACGATCTCAATAGGGCAACAATACGCCGGCACGATCGTCTAAACCGACTGTAATCTTACAGTGTACGATCTGGCGGCGCGCGAAAGGCTAGCTTTTACTCTTGAGCTTGCCCTCATACTCCTGCACGTATCGCACAATTCGCACGTCGCCACTGACAGGTGTGATGCTGCTGTTGAGCAGAATGCGCACGACCACACGTCCATCGTTCTTTGCTGGCCAGCGCGTGCCAGAGGACGTCTTATGGCCCTCACGGTGCAGTGTCTTATCGATCTCTGTGACGGAGACCTGAGCGAGTCCCAGCTCGCAGATGCGTGCGACGGTGGCCGGATCCTGCCTCCCGCCGCCCTGGCTGTGCGGAGTCGAGCTGACTGAGGAGGCCTGAGAGGTTGGCGTCAGAACCATAGCTGAGGAGGATGGCGTGGCCCCCGGGAGAGGATTGCCCCGCCCTCGCAGGTTCGGCGTGTCGGCAAAGGGTGTTCCCCGCTCGAGATGCGACCCAAAATCCATCAGCAGCCCCCCCGGTGTCGCAATGGACGCAATCGGCGAAACGCCACCCTCCGAGCGCCGCCGTTGCGATCGATGCCCTGCTGCTGCCGAGGGTGGCGGCGGGGGCGGGGGCGGCATCAGGGACGATGGCGGTGGCAGCGGCAGCGGCGGCGGCGGCGGCATGTGCGAGTTGATGCCGATCTCGGATGCGTCCTCGTGCGACCGCGGTCGCTTGGCGGTCAGTCCGCTAGGATCGTCGGTATTGACCAACACTGATGGCACCGGTGCCCCTGCTCCATCGGAGCGGCGCCAGCCCAGACTCAGCCGACTCGACGAGGGCCACGTGGGCGTGGGCTTTCGCAGGCTACGGTGAAAGCACGCCCCTCGGCCGCCGCAATGCAAGGCGCACGGCTCGAAGGCGCCCGCTGACTGCGAAAACTCGAAGAGCTGCCGCAGCTCCTCGGCGCAAGGCGCATCGCAAATCGAACCTTCATCTCCACGTCCAGCGTGCTCTTTATCCTCCTCCTCATCGTCGTCATCTTCATCGTCGTCTTCTTCGTCACTCGACTCGGCCTGCGCCTTGCCACGCGCTCTCCTGGGAGCCTTCTTGCAGATCGAGCCGCGTACGCTAAGCTGGATCACGCCGCGATGCGGCTCGTCGTGGACTGAAAACTCGCCTCGCGTGTCGCCCGGGGCCGCCTCGGACACGCCCCACAGCTGTCCTGCGCACGGTCCCAGCTGCAGCCGAGATGAGAAGCCCCCATGCGAGGACGGCAGACAGTCCTCGCGCAGCAGCCGTCGGGCGATGAGGAGCCGAAGCATGCGAGAGAGTGCAGAGCGGCCCAAGCTTTTGGATGCACCATGCTCGGGCAGCGTATCGTGGCCGTCGGCAACGAGCTTCTTCTCGCGGCTACCGCGCAGAATCTTCTCGAGCTGGCCAAAGGAGAGGGCGCCCGGCATGCGGTGAACGGCGCGAAGGGCCGCGGCCGCGGGCATGCTCACATCCTCCTGCAGGAGTGGCTCATCAGACGCGCAGTTGTCGCAGCCGTCGTCACAGCGCGTGCATGCATATGGCTGGCCGAGCGCGGCGAGAATCGGCGCGCGACGGCAGGCCGATTGCTCCTCGCACATTTCGACCAGCTCCAAGAGCCTTGCCAGTCGCGGCTTCAGGTCACGGGTGCTGCGCCGCTGAAGCGACTCCACGCGGCCCTTGTCGCGGTACGTGTACAGAAGTAGACAACGAGCCGGCTGCCCGTCGCGGCCCGCACGACCCCACTCTTGGTACAGCGAGATGATCGAGTCTGGAAGGCTCCAGTGGATCACGTAGCGCACATCGTCCTTGTGAACGCCCATGCCAAATGCGCTCGTCGCGACCATCACCTCGACCTCACCACTCATCCACTGGCGGTGGTGCAGGTTCTTGACCTCTGGGTCGACCTGCGCATGGTAGTACGCCGCTCGGAGGCCGCGCGCCTGCAGCGCGTCGCACACGCGCTCGGTTTCACTCTGCGAGTGGCAGTAAATGATTGTGCAGCGCCCGCCCTCGGGTGCCGCCTTGAGCGCCGTGGCGACCTGGTCGGCGGCCGCACGAGCTGAGAGCTTCGGCAGCACCTGGTAGAAGAGGTTTGGGCGGTCGAGGGCAGCGGACACGGTGACGATGGCTGACGGCTCTATCTCGAGGGTCGCAAGAAGCTCGTGACGCATCGACGGCGGCAACGTCGCGCTCAGCAGCGTGCAGGGAACGCCCGCGAACTGTGAGCGCCACGCACCAAGGGCAAGATAATCGGGACGGAAGTCCTTTCCCCATGAGATCACGCAGTGGCATTCGTCGATGACGATGCGTTCCAGCAGCTGATGCTCATGCAGCCTTTGAAGGCAGTTGGAAAGATGCACCGACTGCTGCAGGCGCTCGGGAGTCACGTATAGCAACTTAGCTGTCGGCGGAACGTGGCGCAATTCGGCAAAGGTAGCGGCCGTCTCCTCGACAGACTGGTGGGAGCTCAGGTGCAGCGCACGGACGGAGTGACGCGCGAGCGCCTCGATCTGATCTGTGATGAGCGAGAGTAGCGGTGCGACGACTACGGTCAGCCCTGAAGAGAGGAGGGCAGGTAGCTGGAAACACCGGCTCTTGCCAGCACCCGTCGGCAGCACTACGAGCAGGTTGCGACGGCTCATGACCGCATTCACCACTTGCCGCTGCAGCGGGCGCAGCACACTGTCGCTCCCAAACACGGTACGGTTGGCAAGGTCCGCTTCAGCACTCCAAGGGTAGCCGTCGCCAGCAAAGGCCTCGCCATCCGTCTCAAGAGTTGCGGCGCCAGCGTTGGTGGCCCTATTGATGGGAGCCGGGGATGTACGCAGCTGCGGCTGCAGCTGGGGATGCACTGCAGGTGCAGCTGTCCGTGCGGCGGATGATGCGGACAGAGCGGCTTCGAGCGCACATGACGAGGTTGCTGATGCCAGCGCGCATTGGTCTACGCTCGACAAGGGAGACTTGAACGCAGGCGGTTGCAGGCGGGGCGCTGGCTGCTGGCAAAGTGGCTGCAATGGCGACCGCACAGTGACTGACGGGCCATCTGAAGGGAGTGGTGGACGCCCGTAGTCACAACCGTCGCACACAGACACAGCGGTGCAATTCACGAAGTCGCACTCAATGCACGTCCAGGTGGCCATCCGGATGGACGATTCGCTTGCGACGCGCGTCGGACTTCTGTCGCACGCCGATGAAACGCGCTTGAACTTCGAGCGTGGGCGCGAAAAGTGGGCGTGAAAAGTGGGCGTTTTCACATTCATGTAATTATCAAATGCAAAAGTGAGAAATCGTTTCGTCAACACTAAAAATATACCTATTCACGTTCTTCGTGTTCGCCCCCGGCCACGTACGAAACACATGGCCGATGAACGTGGCGATGAGCGCGAGGAGGACGTGGAAGGGTTCAAAGAGCGCCAGCACTTTGCCTCCGTTCTGCGTGCCTTCGATTACTACGAGCGCTGGGCGAGCGCGCGACTGAGCCGCGTCGAAGCCGATTTCCGCCGGCTGAGCCCGGCGCACCAGCAGCTGCTTGAGATCGACGCCAAGGTGACGGCCCTGCGCGCCGCGGTGCGGCAGAACGCGGAGGTGCTCGCGCTCATCATTGGGCCTCACCGTGCGCATATTGGCGCCATCGAGGAGCAGGCGGGTCTCATGCCAGCCGGTCGGCCGCTGGAGTCGGACATGGAGAAGCTGCAGTCGACCATCAAGCAGTTTGTGCGAGAGTGGAGCGCTGAGGGCGCCGCCGAGCGCGAAGCTGCCCAAGCACCGCTGCTCGCTGCGCTCGAGCGCGCGCTGCCGGGTGGCGCTGTGCGCGGCGCGCGCGTGCTCGTGCCTGGCGCAGGCCTCGGCCGGCTCGCATGGGAGGTCGCCCGCCGTGGCTTCACGTCGCAGGCCTCCGAGTTCTCCTACTTCATGCTCATCGCGTCCAACTTCGTGTTGAACTCGTTACAGCCGCATGGTTCGGTCAACGTTCACCCATGGGTGCTGCAGACGTGCAACTGTAAGACGTACGAGGACCAGGCGCGCGCGTGCGCGGTGCCTGACGTTGAACCATGGTCGCTGGATGCGGCTGCCAGGCTTTCGATGTGTGCGGGCGACTTTGTTGAGGTGTACCGCGAGCAGCAAGCCCAGTGGGAGGCGGTGCTCAGCATGTTCTTCATCGACACAGCTCACAACATCGTCGAGTACATCCGTCTATTCCGCCAGATCCTCGTGCCGGGGGGTGCGTGGGTCAACCTCGGGCCTCTACTCTGGCATTACACGGACACACCCGACGAAGTGAGCGTCGACCTCACCTGGGCAGAGGTCAGGGCCCTCATTATCGACGCAGGCTTCGTCATCGAGCACGAATCGTGGCACCGCTGCCCATACGTGCGCAACGTTCGCTCCATGTATTTGATGGAGTATGACTGCATCTGCTTTGTGGCTCGATGGCCTGGCCCAGTCAGTGAAGCTCCTGATGTGGCATGAGCCTGCTGAGTGGTAGCGGACTGGGTGATTGCAGGACACAGCAACAGTTGGTTGAAATGAACCGAGGTCTGCGGGTGCCCCGAGTGTGGGTTGAGGGTGCGCGGGGTGGAGTACAGGGGATGCAGAGCGTCTGGGGGCATGCTCGCCACGAGAAGGGTGTGCGGACGCGGTTGTCGCGTGCGCGGCGGCAATCCCCGCCACGGTCGCCACCCGCAGGCGATGTCCATCATGATTGTCGTGTGATTATCGTGGCGGGCCGCGCGGATCTCGCCGGGACGGTGTTGGCTGTCACTGAGAGTCCACCGGGAGGGACCCGCGGTTAGGTCGCGGCCCGCCGCGAGCGGCCGTGCACCGGTGCACCTGCACGCACGCGCCCGCGGTCGTGCGCGCGGGTAGAGTTGTGTGTCAACCTAGTACGGCAGAAGCACGGTTACCGACAGTGAAACGACGCGATAAAAAACAAGCAGGCTGAACATACAAAAGTATCCGCGTGCGCCCCGGCGGCGGGGCCGACGGCCGTGCGCGCCAGCGCAGCCGCACAGCGGCGTGTCGGTGCGCGCCGAGGAACTCATCATAGAAGGGAGCCCTATCGACTAGAGGCCGTGAACCCACGAAGCGAGGTGTGAACTCGGTCCACTCAGAGCAGCGCGTCTGAGCCACCGCTCACGCCGATGCAGTGGTGAAGGCAAAGTGGTTGCCCGCGCCGACAGCGGCGCCGATGCGCTTGCCCCAGACGCCCTTATTGATCGACGTGTCAGTCAGTACGCTGACGAGGTACTCACCGTTGTACTTGTTTTTGACGAACTTGTCGGTTGCGGTGTAGAGCAATGAGCAAGTGTTTGCGTGCTGTAGCGAGACGTACGTATTGGCGGGCACTGGCTGGTTCATGCTCTCGAGCTGTGCGAGATCTGAAGGGTCGAGCACGACCACCTTCCAGACGGTGTCGGCCGAGAGGGCAGGAACGACCACGGCGAGCGAGCCAGAACCGCCAGAGCCCGCATAGTTCTGGTTGTGCAGCGTGTACCGCTGGGACTGCAGGTAGAGCGTTCTGCCGTCGGCACCCGTGCATGAGAGCGCAAAGGGCATGCCGATGCGCAGGAGGCCATCCTTTGGCCCGCCCGCGAGCGGAGTGACGGTCCAAGCAGTGCGCTTGCAAGCGACGGCGTTCGCTTCACCCGTGCGCGTGACGGCATATGCCTCCTGAGCCAAATCGACCCGATTAGCCGTGTCGAAGGCAACGACTCCGCCTTGCGCCGCACTCAGCCTGCCAACCATGATCCGATCGCGCGAGTGGTTCGTGAGTGGCGCATGCGCGGCGGCGGCGCCAGTGACAACAAGGGCGTCGGCGTCGGCGGCAGGGGCGGCGATAAGACAGGAAGAAGTGTCTTCGACGGCGGCGAGAGCGGCGACGCGCACATTATGGTGTCGCCAAATTTGAGGGCACCATCTGCGGGTGCCGGCGCGAGCGTTACAGGGGCCAGAGCACTGTTGAGGGTGCTCGAGAGCATCTGGCTGGTGAGCATGCCGACACTCTCTTTGGCAAAGTGCTCCTGCGTCTTCAGCGCCTGCAGGTACTCGTCCTCCGCCCAGTTGCCCACACGGCAGGGCACTGAGAAGCCTCCGTATCCCATCTGCTGCTGCGGCGTGTCTGCGGTTGATGGGAGCAGGGTGCAAATGGATGAGCGGAAGCGTGTGAGCGCGCATGAAGCAGGAACGGATGCGCCGGCCGTGGCGCACATGTGATCTGAGGATTCATCGCGGCCTCTTCTGTGGCCTCTATGCAGGTCCTCAAACACTTGAGGAGCGGCCGCTCTCTTCAGAGGAGAGACGAGAGAGGGCGCGCAACGGAAGAGCGCCGTTTTGGTTATTACTTTTCAAGTACACGCAATTGCGCAATGTTTCACGCCACAGATCATTCTTCATGGGCCTGACTCATCGCCGCCCGGCCTCGATGGTTGAAGGACGCCGTGGGCCTTTTGTACCCTTCGAGCGGCGTTTCGGGGCCGTCTCTGGTTCCCTGTCGATATTCGGCCATGCACTGACCCTGGCGCCGCCATGCCCCGACTGCGGTCGCTGCCGCCCGTGATCCTCAGCTCCCCAGTCGCCGTCGAGAGCGACGTCACCGATGCCGTCGTGAGCTCCGGTGCCAGGCACCCCAGGCAGAGCATGGCGCTCGGCGCTCCCCAAGGTCATCCGGCGCTCGACTAAGCCTTGCCCGTCGGCGAAAAGGCTTACCGCGCGCTCCATCCACATGGCACGCTCAGCATCGTCCACGGCATCCTGGCTCGCGGTCCAGCACGCTCGGGTGAGAGTCTCGACGATGGTGAGGTTAGGCGTACCGCGAGCCTCGCGCGCTTGCTCGTACACGCGCCAGGCACTGCCCATCTCGCCCGCCTCCACAAAGCCGCGAATCACTGACAGATCCACCTGTGAGCCGAGCGTCACGCCCGCTTCCACAGCGCGGTGACGCACCTCGAGTGCTGTCGCCATGTCGCCGCTCGACACGCACGCCTTGAGCAGCAGCATATAACTTAACTCGTCCGGTGGAGGCGCCCCCGCAGCGCCAAAGCGCGCCTCGAAGACACGCAGGGCTTCATCGCTGTCCGAGGCGCGCACACACGCGAGGAGCAGTGCGTTGACGTGATTGGGCAGTAGTGTCGTGCCGCGCGCGAGCGCCTCGTCAAGCAGTTGCTCCGCGCGCTCGCCCTCGCCGCTCCTCGCAAGGGCGCTCATCACGAGAGCGAGGGACAGGCGCGCGCGCTCGTACTGCGCCGTGCGGTCGGGGCTGTCGCTCGCGGGCGGGCTCAGATGCGCGGCAAAATACGTGCCATGCAGCTCAAGAGCACGCGTCGCATCTCCTGCGCGCGCGCACGCGCCGAGGTAGCTGATGACTACCCAGTGAGGTAGTGGTCGGTTGCGGATCTTGGCGGCGTTCTGCAAGGCGTCGAAGGCAGCAGTCGCGCCGGCGAGGTCGTTGTCTCGCGCGCGTGCACGGATGATCGAGCTCACCTGGAACGCGTCGGCCTCGTCGAGCACGCCCGCCATCCGCATGTCCTCCTCGAGGAGGCGAACGCGTGCGGCGTGATTGAAGGAAGGCGAGAAGCTCATCACGTAGAGGAATTCATTGTAGTCAGCTGCGCTGAGCGCCCCCGCGTCGCGTAGGCGCGTGTACACTTTCCAAGTGAGGTCGGGCTGCTTGTGGTGCCGCAGCCGCGCAAGGAGCTCGCGGCCATCCGCGCCGAAAAGGGATGCGCCGGCCGTAGAAGGCGCCGTCGCGTGATCGTCCGCACCATTCTGCTGCTGCTGCTGCCTCGATGATACGGCCGAGAGGAACTCCAACACTTCGCGTTCATCGACTGCTCCCTTGTTTTTATGGACTGGTGGGGTCGGTGCTCTTGATGGAGCTGGCACGTCAGAGGAGAGGACACGTCCTGGGAGCGCGATACGCTGTACCGAGGAAAGCAACATGCGCCGTATCGTGCTGGGCGTGGCTGCCCGGTGGCGAAGCAGCTGGGAGATGCCGGAGTAGCGGCGGAGTAGCATCGGTCCGTTTAAATGCGACTTGTTCTTGGCCGCGTCCCTGCACGTGCACGAACTCGTGCACGCGCGGTAGACCAGCCGACGTACACGACAAGTTCAGATTGCGTACTGAGCAGATCCACATGAAGAGAGAACCCAACGTGAGGGAACCCTCATGCGTCGCATAGCAAGGTGTCAATTCAAGTCTATACATAAACAACAGACAACCATACGGAAGCCTATCGAATGTGCTCCGGAAGCCAGCAGTGGTGGACGGGAGTCGATGGAGATGGCGGAGGGGGTCCATCTAGAGGTGACACGTCATAAATGCTGACTTGACTTGACTTGACTTGACTTGACTAGCAAGGTGAGAATCGTGCATTCGTTGGCGTGAAATATTTGGATATGCCGCGACCATCTTCTCCGGTGCGACAGTTGACGACGGGGGAGAGGCCCGAAGATGGAGCGCCATTTCTGCGCCTCGCCGTGCCCGTTCGCAGACGCGAGTGTGCACCATGCTGCTTGGAGCACAATTGGCTAAAGGAGGGCGAATTATTTCCGAAGCCACCATACATAAATCGGCCCAGCATCCATCTCATGCCGATCTCGTACGGCGAGGGTAAGAGCGCTCCCGACCTGAGATATCCCGCCTTGAAATGGTTCCGCGCGCGCATCTCCGAGCAAGAGTATGCCGAATTTTGGGAGGCGATGGATGCCGCCAACCTCGAGGGCACCATTCCATTTCTTGCATTCGAGTCATTTCCCTGCACGTTCCCGACGGTGCCTTGCCATGCGTTCTGCTGCTGCTTACCGGCCCAATACGCAATGGGACGTCGTCTTGCCGGCGAGAATGCGCTGAATCTCGCGGTCGCTCGCTTCAATCGGCACCTCTTTTTACCTCGCGGCATGATCATACGTCGCCAACGGGAGGTCAAGGAGTATGATGGTGACATGGTGGTCTACGATTTCATCCGCTTTGACCTCGTGCCACCACCCCAGCATCCTCTGGCCATGGATCGGGATGGCACTCCATGGCGAGCAGTCGGTTGGCACCTGGATATCCACGGGTTGCGGCCAGGCACTATGTTAACTGACATTCCGCCGTTGGCCCGCCACGAGTGGTTGGCTCACCATCCCGACATCTATCCCTGCTGGCAGGACTGCAATGGTTGGTGTGCTTCGCACCGGTTCATAGGAGAACCCAAGTACTACTACGACGTTGCGGACCCCGAGCTTGAGGACAGCGCGCTGGCAGCGCACTTGTCGACCCTGAACCCTCACGACCGAACCGACACGCCAAAGGGAAGGCTGCAAGGCCAAGGGCAGGCGCAGCCAGAGCGGTATCATGTGTAAGGGGACATGCTGAATACAGGTTCCAAATCGGCATAACAAAAAAATGATTCGGCCGGCGCAAATTTTCGTGTCTGCTACATTATTTATCGAATCAAATGTGCAATGTTACGATTGTCGTCGGTCAGATAGTGCGCGCGGGCCGGTGCGCGGGGCTACTTTGTGTCGTCGTAGTGCTCCGCCGGATGCTCCGGCCCCGTCCGCACGCCCTTCTGATCGGCAGCGTCTTCCGCCTTCACGTCCGGCTGCGGCTCGAGCATGTCGGGCATCTGCTCCATCTGCACACCCGGAGCTGCTTGCAGCAGCCGCAGGTTTTCGAGCACTTGCTGCTTAATCGTCTCCAGGTATTGCCGCGTGTTTAGGTTCTCCATGGTCGCGGACGTGGCAAAGTGGAGGGCAAAGTCGGGCCCATAATAGGCAATATAGTCGTTGTAGGGCAGCTCGTTCTCAAGCTCCTCGCCGAGCACCACGGCCGTCTCATACGTCCAGCAGCGCGCGACGTTGCGGATCGTGTAGCCGCCCCCTCCGAGGATGAGCGTGGGCAGAAAATAAGTGAGCATGTGCCGCACGCACTCGGCGTGGCCTCGCACGGAGAGGTTGAAGCAGCCGAGCCGATCGCCCGAGAGCGAGTCGGAGCCGCACTGCAGCACGAGCGCAGTCGGCTGATAGATCTCCATCACCTTCTGCATGACGGGCACAAAGATTCGCTGATAGCTCTCGTCGTTAATGCCGTCCTTGAGCGGAACGTTGAGCGAGTAGTACTTGCCTGCCTTCACACCGACGTCCTTGACATCGCCGGTCCCGGGGAAGAAGTAGTCCCCGTACTTATGGAAAGAGACAGTCATCACGCGGTCCGTCGTGTAGAAGGCCTCCTCGACGCCGTCGCCGTGGTGGATGTCGATGTCGAGATACAAGACACGTGGGTGGTACTTAAGCAGCTCGAGGATGCCCAGCACAATGTCGTTCACGTAGCAAAATCCCGACGCCTCGGAGCGCTTCGCGTGGTGCAGCCCGCCCGCCCAGTTGATTGCCACATCAGCAATGCCATGGTTGAGCTTCATCGCGCCATCGATGGAGCCGCCCGTGTAGACGCGGCAGTAGTCGTACAGCCCATCAAAGACAGGGCAATCTTCGCCGTTGAACCGTTGCAGTTGCTTCGCAAAGTCTTGCTGCGTATCGGGCGTGACGCGCCTCATAAAGTCGATGTACTCGGGTGAGTGAAAGAGCATCATCTCCTCGTCCGTTGCGTGGTGCGGTCGGAACACCTCCATCTTCTTGTACAGGTTGTAGCTCAATACGAGGTTGTGTGTGATTTGTAGCCGGTGCGGCTTCATCGGGTGGCCCGGCCCATAGTAGTACTCGCCGATGGAGTAGTCGTGGAAGTAACACACTTTCTTCTTGTACGACATCAGAGGCCGACGTTGACAGGCTCGTCGAGACTGGCGCGATCACCAACGAGATCGCCAAGCTTATGAAGTCGTCGATCCGCAAGGCCAAGGCTCCTCCAACCCCGGCCTCGTCTTGGCCACGATCGCTCGATGTTGCGCGGTAGCACTGAGTTCACAGCTCACACTAGGGCAGTCGCCAAGGACGAACCCATACACTATTCTTGCGTTCACAGGTCATGATGAAATGACTCATTCGTACCGCGGACTGCTTTCGGCGGACTTGCTTCCTCCGCCTTGGCGAGCCTCTCCTTGGCTGTTGAAGAGGGATCAAAGAGGATAGCAGCTGCGCGGAGCGACATCCCAATGGAGCCTGAATCGCCTGTGGCACGGCGAGTGTGCTTGCCTGGTGTTCCCGGACCGATCCTCTTCAACAGGCCGGCCGACGCGCGAAAGCGAGCCGAAGCCGAGAAAAAGGCGGTGGAGGCCGCCGCCGCCGCCGCTGCTGCCGCCGCCGCCGCTGCTGGCGATGCGGAAGCAAAGCGGCAGCAGAAAAAGCAGCGAGTCAGCCAGCCACCACCGTCTGTCAGAGATCTCATCCCGGCCTCGCCGCCTCGTGGTGCTTCTCTTCCACCATTGTTACCTCCACTGTCCCAAACGGGAAGCATTGCCGGCGACACATCGCGCAGCTCGGCTAGCGCGCTTGCGGCACGAATCGCCGCCAAGGCCATCGCCGATGAGAAGCGGGACGAAGCTGCCCGCGCTCGCGCTCGCGTGAGCGAGCTGGCCAAGGCTGAGGTACTGGCGATGTTGTACGAATCATCCTCGTTCAGTGAGCACGAGCCCAGCCCAGTGCCGAGGGGGAAGAGGCGAAGAGGCAAAGAGGCGGAGAGGCCAGGCGCGGGGCACGTGGAGAGGCGAACGGAGGCGCGAGATCATCATGAGTGATGTTGAGAGACTTAGGGCGGCGGCGGGCGGCGGCGGTGTGCAACCGCCGCGGTGTTACCCGTTAAAAGTTTGTGCAATATGTAACGCGCTTTGCGATGGCGTGTCGTGTGCGGGCGGGGGCGGACAGAGCCCCGCTCCCCGCCGGGCCTATTAAGACAACCTAGCACGCTAAAATTACGTCAAGGCGGTGACGTGAGGCGGGGGCGTTACAACGCTCGCTTAACGCTCGACGGACAAGAGGTCGAGAATATCTAATATATTCCAGACAACCTCACGAATGGCCCACCTCCTGAGAGCGAGTGCCGCCCAGAAGCTCGCGCGAATAGCGCCAGGTGCCACACGCCGCACATCCAGAGGATACCTTCACATTGCGCATCGAGCACTTGAGGCACGCCCAGGAGCCCGGCGCCTCTTGACCACAGCCCATCTCACACATGGCGCTAGCACTGTCGTTGACCAACGTGCAGCGAGTGCATTGCCAAGGCACGTCTGCTTGGCGTGCGCTCATGGGCGCCACAGGAGCTGTCGCTCCTGGCTGTCGGAGGTGACCCTTCTGGGTGCCGTCCGGCTGTGTGAGGCTCGCCTCGCGACGTGGGCGCTTGGCAGCTCGGTCTCCTGCTGCTGACGCTGCCGCTGCCGCCATGGCCGAAGAATTCGAACGCGGCGGCGGAGGCGCCATACCATCGTCGTCAGAGCTCAGCGTGAGGTCGACAACGCTGCTGCCGCCGGTGCTGGCACTATTAGTGGTGGTGGCAGTGGTGCCTTTAGCAGCAGCGCCTGCTGCAGAGACGGTCGCTGTAGAGGGCGCCGCGGTAGGCATGGAGGCGGCGCCCTCGTCGATGTCCTGCGGCGGTGGATCGTTTGTTCTGTGGAGCTCGGGGCTGCAAGTTGGTCCACACACGGGGCATGGCACTTGTACCCAAGTCCCCTGCCCGTGCACCCCCCACCGGATGAGGCCACTGGTCGAGTTGCTTCCCGCGGCAGCGCCGCTGGTCGAGTTGCTTCCCGCGGCAGCGTCTCTGGCCGAGTTACTTCGCACCAATGCAACTGGAGCCGTGGCGGTTGGCTGATCCTGACTGCGGCCACGCGACGTGCCAACGATCTCGTCAACGATCTCGACCTCGTCGTCATCGTCGTCGTCGCCACTGCGCTGGGCGCTGTCGGCCATCGCCTCGAGCTCCGCACGATCGAGTCCGTTCGCCTGATCCCATTTGCGCTGGCGCGCATCCGCCGCCCAGGAAGCCATCGCGGCCGGCGTCGCGTCGCGCCACGAGCGGCCGCTGCCGCCACCGAGAGCCTCGCCTTCACCAGCTGGCCCACCGCCGCCGAGCCGACCAGCGCCCATGAGCGAGGCGGCGCGGGCGCGCGCCTCCGCCGCAGCTACGGTCTTCGCACGCGCCTCGCGCAGTGACGTTGGGTTGTGCCGCTCAGCGTCCGCCTTGCGGCCACCAACGATGGGCATGTTCTTCTCATCGAGCACAAGTCCGGTCTTCTTGTACTTTTCGTACTGCTCCATAAGTTCAGCCATCAGATCTGGAGCGGGTCAGAGGAACAACACGAAAGGGCCGCGTGTGAGAACAGGAAATATGCGACATGGCTTCGCAACGAAGCAGCACGGCGCTGATACTCACCGTAGAAGCTTGCTGAGTGGTTGCTGTGTATGATGTGTGAGACTTCGTGAATGAGGATCCGCATCGAATGGTCAAAGTCGTTGAGCACGTGCGTATGCGGCTGGCGCAGCCGCAGCGCGATGCGTAGAGAGGTGCGCTTATCGCCCGCGGGCGAGCAGAAGCCGCCGATGCTGAGGTTCTTGCCGCCAGACGTGCAGCAGCAGATTTCGTAGCACTTTAGCACCCGCAAGCCGCGCGCGCGCAGGATCGGATCTATGTGCCGTTTCAGCTCCTCGAGCTGCTGTTTTGCCTTGTCCGCGTCGGGCAACCTTGAAATGTGATCAAGCTTATGCACGCCGCAAGCGGCCGCCATGTGATGAGCATTGCGAGTTCCGAAAACGAAGCTCAAGAAAAGTTTTTTTTCCCGCTCAGGGCAGTGCGTCAAAATTAATTTGAACCATGATCTCGGGAAACATGGCCCGTTCGTAAATAGTTCCGCACGAAGCAACTGACCGAAAACTTACTGAAATGAAAGTCAATCGAACGCGAATCTCAGATCGTTCCAGATGTCGGTCGCGAGACCATGTTGCCTTGCTGCCGCGCCCATGGCGGGAGGCTCGGCGAGCGCTTCAAGATTCGCAGCAGCTTGCCGATGCACCCAGAACACTCTGGCGCAGCAAAGACGAGGAGCGCGACCCGCGCACGCAGAAAGGAGGGCCAACAGGAACTGAAGTCAGTCTCATCTGCTGACTGCGCAGAGAGCGTAGATTCTGCCTGCTGCTCGCTGTGCACCCTCTCTCACCGCGCTGCTCCTGCGTCGCCTGTCTTCCTCGCAGATCATCTTCAAGCATGGGTATGAGACACAACAACATGGTGCCGAACACTCGCCGCACAGAACAGTTCCTGTCGCATGACACCGTCTTCGTCATGCGATGACGTGTCGTGCGACTCTTTGCGTTCCCTGATGGGGGCGCGCCATCGGGCGCGCCTGTGCACAGATTCAACCTCATCATTATCGGCTCGTGCGACTCGCTACAGTCAAGAACAAGGGCGCATGCGAGGCGATTCCTGCGCGGCATCCGCGCAAAACGCGCAACGTAGCTCACTGCGCAGCGAACGCTTAGTGCAGAGTCGCGCATGCCATGCGCGGGATCCCGGCGTGTCATGTGCGCGCCCTCTGGATGTTAGGGAAGCACGATCGCAGTCTGCACGATCGCAGTCTGCACTGGAGCGACGACCATCGTGGCTGCCCGCGACGCCGACGAAGACGTCGTATGACAAGGCCGGGACGTCGGATGAGCCGGTCACCGACGCGCGCTACGGGCGCAAGCGTCGCGCTGGCGAATGCGTGCGAATCTACAGAGCGCGAGCAACGCATCGATTGCGTCGTTCGCGTTTAATGATTTTATGGTTATGATTGTGTGTGTCATTATCGTTACCGGTAAGCGTGGTTGGAAAAAAAAAAAAAAAAAAAATTGTCACGACTGACATTGCGAGTGTTATTATAGCGAGTTGACAGACAGCCCCGATTTGTCGTCGAAGGCTTCCCACACTTTTCGTCGAAGCCGCTCTTGCGGTACCCGGTAGCGCGGGGACAACCGCTACGAGTAGGGCAATATTAAATGCATGGGCATGGAAGACAGTCAAGTACTCGGCGCGGTAGATAGGCCGCGCCAGCCCGGCCGCACCTAAGCGCGCCACCCTTCAAGCGGGTCCGGGGTTGCAGCGGCTGTAAAACACTTTGTACAGTGAACGACTCTGCCAGTTGCGCGCAGCCGTACGGTACGGAATATGAGCGTGCTCTCAATACCACAGCGGGTCCACGCGTGAACCGCTCACAATGGCTCGCGACGCTGTAATCATGCGCTTCTCCTCGATGCGCCTGCGCCTGTTCATCTGCGCCAGCTCCTTTTGATGTCGCCTCGCGTGCTGCGACCCCATGGCATTCCACTTCGGCAGCACGAGACTCAGCAAGCTGCTGCCTCGACCAGCGTTGCCGCTAAAGTCGCCGCTGCTCTCGTGCTGCAGCTCCTGCTGCAGCTCCTGCTGCTGTTGCGTGTGCTCTGCCACCTGCGCCGAGAGCTTCACGTAGCTCGCGCGAAGGAGCTGGCGCACGATGTTGTATCGGAAGGCCTTTGCGCCCAGGTCGCTCTCGGGCTTCAATGGGTCGTTGATCGAGAGCATGCCTGGACTGTGCTCGAGCCACCCCTGCCAGCCAGGCCCCGTAGCGAGCCAAGTCTCGGGGCCCTCACTCATTACGATGGACGACTTCAAGTCGAGCTGGTATCCGTAGTACCAATAGAACCGTAGCAGGGCGCCGCCGAGGTCCTCTCCGGCCGCGTCGACCTCATGTGCACCATCAGCGCGTGCAGCAGCAGCATTGCCAACTTGCGGCACCTCGTCGACCAATGGCGCCTCGAAAGCGCCTGACTCCCTGGCCGGGCGCGTCGCTCGGCTGTGCTCGAGTGGTGGCGGCGAAAGCAGCAAGAGGTGGCGCACCATATTGGCGAGCAGGTAGCCACCAACACCGCCGGTGAACGCGTTGTGCAAGCCGTGCATGAGCAGCTGTGACTTTAGCACCAGTGTGAGCGGCCTCAGCTTGTCCAGCGATGCGACAGAGTGCCGCAGCAGCGTGCTCGTGTGCAAGCCACCCGCGTTATTGACGCACCCATCGATTTTCATGCCGGTCGTCTTGTCAGTCCATTTTATTATAGGAACGCGCCTGTCTAAGATCGTGAGGATGGTTGACGGCACGGCCGCGTCTCGCAGGGCACGCGCCAGCTTTGGCAAGAGCAGCTGCCCGTTGGCTCCCGGAGCTTCGATCATGATGTCAACGTCGCCATACGGCAGGCGCATGCCTGAGACGGCCGAACCGAAAAGGTGCACGCGAGCGCCGGGCCAGACGGTTTGGACAACCATGCTGGCACGCGCCACAGCCTCTGTGCGCTGTGCTAGTTCATCCTCTGTCTCGCAGAGCTGCTCAGCGAACCGGGCTATGTCCAAATGCAAAGCGGCGACACTACGCGGAGGCGGAGCCGGGCCCCGCCGCCGCATGCCAGCGGCTATGGGCGCTAGGCGTCCTCGCATCGTATGCCAAGACATGAGTCGCGCGTTAAGGTTGGCGAGATGGATGTCCTCATCCTATAATGGCGTAAAAGCTTTAATTTGGTCCGTTTCACACTGATCAGTTTCGCGACACTGTGAACGGCGCTGCTCCTCCTGACCAACTGTAGCCGCGCCGCGCCGCGCGCGCCGCGCGCGCGCGCGCGCCGACTAACCACCATCGAGGTTCCGAGAGGGCGGCCATAAGATGAATCTCGACATGTACGTTCCGACCCCGCCACCGCGCGGCGGAACAGACGAAGCCATGTTTGTCTCGATCGAATCGCAGCTCGCCCTGCTCCAAGAGAGCGTCAGTCGCCTTAGCACCAAGGCGCAGTCAAACGCAGACGACAGGGTGGATGCGCGCGTGGCCGCAACCTGGAAGGAGCTCATGCGGGAGAAGGAGAAGGTGGTTATCCGCACCGAGCTGGACGTGATCCCGAGTGGTCCAGTGACGGTCTTCTGCGAGTTCGATGGGCTGTGCTGCGCTGGCAGCATAGAGGTGACGTTGCTCGGAAGCAATGTCCAAGAAGGCCGTGACGCGCAGCAGGCAGCCTGGCAGGGACTTAAGATGACGCTTGGCGAGACGCTGGCCAAGCTCGACGCGGCTGGAGTGCGGATTGAGCCTGCATTCATCGACTTCGTCGAGCAGTGCTCGATTCGTCGGATGCGCGTGTGCGTCCTCTCTCGTGGGCTTAAGCCGCTCATCCGAGCGATGCTTCGAGATCAGGGCATCGGTCACATAGAGGTGCTCGCGCACGACGGCTATGTCGACGAAGCTGGCGAGTGGCACGTCTCGCTCCGTGACGATTCTCGGACGGGCCACGATAAGGCTGAGAGTCTTCGCCGCGCGCTTCGCAACCATGAACAGGGCGCGGTTGTGCTCGTTGGGCGCACTGCATGCGACTTTGCTCCCGTGCTTGCAGGTGGCGTGGATTGCGTGTTAGCGCCGCGGCCATCAGCGCTCGCTTCCCTCTGCGATCAAAACTCCGTGCGCACGCGCACATTCGAGGGATGGGATGAACTGTCGAAGGCGTTATTGCGCGGCCCGTGAGCGTGCGGCGACGGCCGCGCGTGCGTGAGTGTAGCTACGCGTGCCAGCGGCGCGATCGGCACCGTCCACCGATCCCGATCCCAGACAGTGTACGATTGCATTCGAGGTAAAGCATATACAATGAATGGTGAAGTATGTTAGAAGTATGTTTTCCGTATGAGCTTCAATGTATGACAACCGTATACCGCTTACATTACGGTTTGTCGTTTCCTGCGTTTACGCGGTCGGGGGTGCGTATACGCAGAAACCTGTGTATACGCGAGGGGGTACGTATACGCACCCGCTGTGTATACGTACTACCGCTCGCGTAAACGCACCTACCCGCGTATACGCACCCGGGTGCGTATACGCACCCGCTGCGTATACGCACCCCCCGCTCGCGTAAACGCACTATCTCGCGTATACGCACCCGGGTGCATAAACACACCTCTTGCATATACGCACCCAGCGTTCGCGTAAACGCACTTTCTCACGTATACACACCT